>WLWD01001391.1_pt1 | contig 58581 bp, 33 predicted proteins | sample 6712731 | NCBI WGS metagenome assembly WLWD01 (sample SAMN12718690, study PRJNA576275) | sponge metagenome | isolation source: marine sponge | host: Mycale hentscheli | place: New Zealand: South Island, Marlborough, Capsize Point | collected 2014-11-01 | reverse complement strand
CCTATATTCACTCTCAAATATGCTCACCAATGAACAATGAGCGGGCGGGAATTACCAAACACAAATAAATAGCCTATATTCACTCTCAAATATGCTCACCAATGAACAATGAGTGGGCGGGAATTATCAAACACAAACAAATAGCCTATATTCACTCTCAAATATGCTCACCAATGGGCGGGAATTATCAAACACAAATAAATAGCCTATATTCACTCTCAAATATGCTCACCAATGAACAATGAGCGGGCGGGAATTACCAAACACAAATAAATAGCCTATATTCACTCTCAAATATGCTCACCAATGAACAATGAGCGGGCGGGAATTACCAAACACAAATAAATAGCCTATATTCACTCTCAAATATGTTCACCAATGAACAATGAGCGGGCGGGAATTATCAAACACAAATAAATAGCCTATATTCACTCTCAAATATGCTCACCAATGAACAATGAGTGGGCGGGAATTACCAAACACAAATAAATAGCCTATATTCACTCTCAAATATGTTCACCAATGAACAGTGAGTGGGCGGGAATTATCAAACACAAATAAATAGCCTATATTCACTCTCAAATATGCTCACCAACGAACAATGAGTGGGCGGGAATTACCAAACACAAATAAATAGCCTATATTCACTCTCAAATATGTTCACCAATGAACAGTGAGTGGGCGGGAATTATCAAACACAAATAAATAGCCTATATTCACTCTCAAATATGCTCACCAACGAACAATGAGTGGGCGGGAATTACCAAACACAAATAAATAGCCTATATTCACTCTCAAATATGTTCACCAATGAACAGTGAGTGGGCGGGAATTATCAAACACAAATAAATAGCCTATATTCACTCTCAAATATGCTCACCAACGAACAATGAGTGGGCGGGAATTACCAAACACAAATAAATAGCCTATATTCACTCTCAAATATGTTCACCAATGAACAGTGAGTGGGCGGGAATTATCAAACACAAATAAATAGCCTATATTCACTCTCAAATATGCTCACCAACGAACAATGAGTGGGCGGGAATTACCAAACACAAATAAATAGCCTATATTCACTCTCAAATATGTTCACCAATGAACAGTGAGTGGGCGGGAATTACCAAATAGCCTATATTTACTCTCAAATATGCTCACCAATGAACGAGTGGGTGGGAATTACCAAACACAAATAAATAGCCTATATTCACTCTCAAATATGCTTACCAATGAACGAGTGGGTGGGAATTACCAAACACAAATAAATAGCCTATATTCACTCTCAAATATGCTCACCAATGAACGAGTGGGTGGGAATTACCAAACACAAATAAATAGCCTATATTCACTCTCAAATATGCTCACCAATGAACGAGTGGGTGGGAATTACCAAACACAAATAAATAGCCTATATTCACTCTCAAATATGCTTACCAATGAACGAGTGGGTGGGAATTACCAAACACAAATAAATAGCCTATATTCACTCTCAAATATGCTCACCAATGCATAACAAGTGGGCGGGAACTCTCAAACACAAATAAAATAGCCTACAATTATTCACTAACAAATTTGTTTACCAATGAATATAGAAAGTATGTATGTCATGTTTAGGAGTGTAAGCATAAGACACTTCAGCCAAATATACTTACAATATTTTGTAGTAATATTGAACAATTCTTCTCTCAACTACGAACTAGGGCTACGTATTGGAAAGGACATGTTCACTTAGTTAGATACCTCTTTGTTATACGCTGACATCATTGACTGCTTCTTCTCATCATTGTACTACTATCAGACATCAGTATAGTCTGGGATACTAACGTTAATGACCTACCATTGTGCCGCCCAATCCAGAGGTAAGGGTCGGCAACGTCAGACTAATTTCACTTTAAAGACGCTTTACCAATTATACAATTTTGCGGTCGGTAAGGGGTTTCTCTAAATTTCTATCCATCATCTAGCACACTCTACCAAATAACTTAGGTGTCCTTTACCGAATTAGTTTCAGGAGGAATCCTCTGTAGAGGGTGCATGATACTTACAATTGTGAAAGCTTAATTTGTAAAGTTTTGTCTATCCAAATTAGGCCTATAATTTATTAATCCCATTCAATTCTTCACAATGATAATGTTAATAAATATACATAATTATATAGCATAGGTTCAGAAATATTTATACAGAAAGATGAAAATAATTGCATTAAAGGTAGTTACAAAGTTAGCTGGCGGGCTACAAATATATTTCTATAAAATATTATAATAATCAGTGTATACAAACTGAAGTAAGCAAGGGAAGTATTGGGTATATTAGAAAAAAAATTAAGTTGCTGCTCCACATGACCTTCAGCTGGAAATTCATCCAACAATATCAGACTTCCTACATACACAAGGTCAAATCATATAACTTTCAGAATGAAATTCTGTTTGCAGCATTAGATTTACTGAATCAGAAATGTATAAGATAAATCACATATATTTTCGTTGGAAATTCAGCTGGCTAGATAAGATTTCCTGAACTTACAGAAACCTATTTGATAGATGACATTTCCTTTAGTAGGAAATTAAGCTGGCTAGATCAGATTTCCCAAACTCTCAGGAACCAGTTGGGCATATCATCTTTCATTCAGTAGGACATTCAGCTGTCTAGATCATATTTCCTAGACTTACAGAAACCTATTGAACATATCAGATTTCCTTCAGTAGGAAATTCAGCTGGCTAGATCAGATTTCCCAAACTGAAAGAAATCTGTAATACAGATCATATTTCCTTCAGTAGGAAATTCAGCTGGCTAGATCAGATTTCCCAAACTGAAAGAAATCTGTAATACAGATCATATTTCCTTCAGTAGGAAATTAAGCTGGCTAGATCAGATTTCCCAAACTGAAAGAAATCTGTAATACAGATCATATTTCCTTCAGTAGGAAATTCAGCTGGCTGGATCATATTTCCTTAGGTGTACTAAATTCTAAAGGAAATTCGAAATAGAAGGTAGCAAAAATTCAAAGCAATATTTCAGATAGAAATCCTGCACTTATGAAAGTACAGGAAATTCAAGTTTTGGTCCAGTGCGTCATTAAAAATATAGGCAGCATCATTTATTTGGAGGTCAATAAAATGTGATTGATGTTCCATCATATATATCAATGTCGTTACAGGACCTAATACTATCAAAAATTTTAATATGCCATAGAAGACCTTGACGTCTTCAACTTCCTCTATTGAAAATGGACCACCATATTTGGTCTTGCCCAAATCCAGCCCTGAGGGCACATCATCTTCGCAAAATGTAAAGGCACTGCGACGAATGGGAACTTTGTGGCGGTGAGCAAATTTTGTCAATTTACAGATCAAACGATATGGATTAGGTCTTGCATGATCAATAAGAAACCAGTTCTCCCTCCTTTTAGCAACTACTACAGACAGCAGCAGTAATATTATGACTGGAATGAATGAAACAATAAAGTATTGTAGTTTATTGTAGGTTAATAAAGTACTTGTAACTTGCATTGAAAATGAAACTAGTTGAGAAATCCATACATACCAATGAATAAACAAACTTTGGTGGCCTTCTGGAGAATCATGGAGCTGGTCCATTCCAAACTGAATGAAGTTAGCATTAACAGTAACTATACTTATAAGTAAAAGCAGACCAGCAACACTAATAATGATTATTAGAGAATATGTTGCTAGTTTATTCCCTGTAGGTGCAAAAAGCAGGATTAATACTAGGAGAGAAAATATTAGTAGGAATAATATATTTAAATTAAAGCTTCTTATTACTGTTTTATGGCGACCAAACTTGACGTCTGCCAAATATCCAGCGACTGGATAGATACAATATGATAGTGAACTGATATAGGAGTAGACTTCATAACTTAATGGACTGATTTTGTAATGAAATATAACAAGAAAGCTTGTTGAAGTGAGGAAGGAAGCCAAAAGTGTTAAAAATACCCACACCAAGATAATCAAAGCTGCTTTGGAAGACACACATTTATGTGCTCTCTGATATCTTCTTTTGTGAAGAGCCCAATAATTGTAGCATGAAGTAGTCAGTGGTACTGGTGAAGGCTGTCTACAGCTGTCCTCCAATGATGAATAGTTGGACATGATGACCCACACAACACAGACTGTAAACTTGCTAGCAATATCCTTTGGCAAAAAAATAATTGTTAATGCAAGTACTATTCTTAGTCCATAAGCAAAATGGTTTAAGTAAAGTATAAGCAGGAAGTGCTATGTGAGTAAATTTGGTATTTCCTCATTTAATTTTTTCCTGACGTTAGTGTGAAATAAAGACATGACGACTTTATGTGCATATATGTGGGTATGTGTAATTAGTGGGTAGGTAAGTTGTAGATATGTAGATATATTAATAATAAAGGAAGAATGAAACACCAATAGAGCACTATATAATTGCAGTGTAGAGCATTACATAGATTATAGTGGATATGTAGTCCAATGCAATTTTCAAATCATGTTGTCCCTGAATCTTTAGTGTATGGGAAAAAATACAACCATTGTGTTTAAGATTTTAATTGATAATTCCAAACATTGGGTTTTATTGATCTGGAATAACATTCAACATGCATTGTTGCTGACAAAAGTTAGTTGTGGCAATTTTGTACAACTCAATGGTGGGTTTGATACACACCTGCCTGGCATAGACCTAAACCTTCAGAATTTCACATCAGTGAGTCAGAAGCAGTGTGGTACCCTTTCAGAGTGCATTTTTAAAGCTTTATGTGCAAAAATTATATTAAATATACCCTTTCACCAAATATACAAAACGTGCACACCTCATTCTCATATATATATATATATATATATATATACATTGGTGAGTTTTTCTGCCTGTTTACGTGTTTAGTATCTCTTACTGAGACATTGTTCATATGTACCATTTTCATTGTTTCAGCTATGATTAGAATAGCCAATAAATATTATTTTAGTCTTAGATTATAATAATAGTTATAGTAGCGCTGAGGATTTACACCTTTGGTTCTTCATTTTTTTAATCATTTGCACTGTAGCTACACTGTTTCGTCCACTCACTATCTCTGTATTTCATTACTAGTTTCCTTTGGAATTTTGTTTCTAACATATGGCTCCTCTCCAATTAGAAACTAGAGCTGCACACATACACACTTACTTGTACTATTTCATTCAGCTACCGTGGTATTTCACTTAGTTTTCGTAACATTTCTATTACTTACATGCTATTTCACTTTCCCCATGCGATTTCAATGGAACAGACATTTTCCCGTACATTTTTGAATGGAATGTTATTAACAAGAAAACAATTGTTATTGTTTAAGCTGCTTATAATGCTGCTATGAGTGATTAAAGTCTTACCATTCTATTGAAGAAAACAGGTAACTACTGATTATTTCTTGTTGCTCAAAAGTCGGGTGAATAAATATATACTAGCATTTACCCCGCCACACAGAGGCGCTTGACCTACTAATTTTTTTTTTTGCAAATTAAGGATGCACCAGCATATGGTATTCTTATCCATTGTTGTTATCCTCTACTGGATTAGTTACATCAGTTTCCCCTTCCTGCTCTCTTTTTCCTGAACTATCTCAGCTTCTTCCATCCCCCCTCCTTTCCTTTATCTTGCTTTTCTATCTCTCCTGCTTCTCAGTCTCCCTGTGCATCTATCATGATTGGCGTTGGCTTTGTGAAACTTCTGTCTCCCCTTTTGAAACTTTTGCCTTCCCTTTTGAAATTTTCACTCTCTTTCCTCGCCGATTCCACCTGATTTGAACTGAAATAGTCATCATTTCCTTAATTACCTTTTGGATTCCTTAAAGTTAATGAGGGTGCTTCCTTAAAGCTAATGACGATGCCTTACCGAACTGTCTTGACTCATGAATTATTCATGAACACACACAATAGTTGTCGTTGTTGTCACTACTGACAGACAAGCATATTATTATATATTTGTACCATGGTATGTACAAACAGTCCAATCAGATTGCTCAATTCAGGGTGAATATCAATTGCACTGTGAGAGAAGGTGGATATAAAGGTGTGCCATAACACTGCCTCATATGGTACTTATTGGTACACTACAACGTACAACACACCAGCTAATAACGATGGCATCATAACTGTCAATATCACCTGTTTTTTTTATACTTTTTAGGGAGTTCTCCGTTGACATCACATAATTAATAATAAATTGTTCTCTTATATCAACATTTTTTAATACACAATGATATCAATGATGTTTCGACAATCTTACTGCTGTCCTCATCATGTTTCGACAGTCTTACTGCTGTCCTTACAAAAATTAGTGAATTTGAATTTAAAAATGCACATACGGATAAATCACCGCTAGGTATTGGGTGAAGTTCGTGAAAGTTGCCAAGTGAAAATACTGATATGATACATGTATGAAAGCTTTTCGATGTTCAAATCATTAAATAAAAATAATTAAAATTAAGTAATTAATCAAATTAATGATTATGAAATAAGTATTTAAGTTAAAGTTAATGAGGGTGCTTCCTTAAAGCTAATGACGATGCCTTACCGAACTGTCTCGACTCATGAATTATTCATGAACACACACAATAGTTGTCGTTGTTGTCACTACTGACAGACAAGCATATTATTATATATTTGTACCATGGTATGTATAAACCGTCCAATCAGATTGCTCAATTCGGGGTGAATATATTACACACCCACCTTCTAGGAGGTGAATAAATGAATTGTCCAATCAAAATGGTTTTTGTATGTTTCCAATACCCAAGAGCCATGGTAGTCTCGCTTGCCAGACCCTTTACCATACCGCTTCGCTGGAAAATGGTCTGGGGACAGACGTAGGGTTTTCAGGTTCTCTACAGGAATGTACATAGAGCCAATCAGATTGTACCAATCACATGACCAACTTCAAACTATTTAATTTATTGCTAATTGAAATAATTTAGCCGTAGCTCTCCACCACGTGTCGGTTAGTCGGCTGTGTGGTTGCTGCGATATGGAAACGTTAGAAGAAGTGTTATGGAGGGTATTGGTTACAAAGCTGCACGTGCAGAACAGTGGAGGGCAATTCTTTCCTTCGCGCAGGTAAAATATATTTTCGTTTCCCTCCCAAGGGGAAGTGGGACAAGTTTTTGCTGTGGGACAAATAATAAATTGTTCTCTTATATCAACGTTTTTTAATACATAATGGTAGTAACGATGTTTCGACAGTCCTACTGCTGTCCTCATCAGGTTACAAAAATTAGTGAGTTTGAATTTAAAAATGCACATACGGATAAATCACCGCTAGGTATTGGGTGAAGTTCGTGAAAGTTGCCAAGTGAAAATACTAATATGATACGTGTATGAAAGCTTTCCGATATTCAAATCATTAAATAAAAATAATTAAAATTAAGTAATTAATGATTATGAAATAAGTATAGAAAATAATGTAAATAAATAAATAAATAAATGAAATAAAATAAATAAATTTAAGTAATAGTTGTTGTTGTTTTTTATTAACAATATCAAAAGGCAAAGATTCTTGTATATCTACGATTTTACAAGACTTAAAATTACTCATGCTGTAGCCCTTTCATGAATCTTAGCATTTGGCAGCACCTTATTTGCAGCAAGTTCCACTGCTCCATTCCTCTAGTACACGGAAGTCTTGGGACTGCTGAAATGATCTGACTGAGTGGCTTCGGTAACCCTAACTTACTGACAAACACGACCAGAATCGAAACTTCCCCCTGAGATCTGGTGGGCATAGAACTGGTACTATGTACTAATGCCCGCACCAGAACCTTCCCAGCGTAGCGGTAGGTAAAGGGTCTGGCTACGCCTGACTAATTTGCTATCGTTGGGCCTGAGGCCCTTGGTTGTGTAAATCCCGTCCGACTTCCACGTCGTAGTGTAAACCATACATTATACTATATATACGCTGTAGTGTATATGTGTATATTTTATATATGCAATCAGTATCATAATTAATTTTTAATAAATAAAATGATAACTAAAATTAATGAGTGAAAATAAAACTATTACATACTTTGTTCAGATAGTAGTAAAAATGTGATTTCATAGGAAGATATAATATTTTATTTATTATGTTATTATGATACTTACTATTCTTGCATTAACTCCTACTTCATGCTTAAAATTAAAAACAGCTACCACCTTTTCGTAACAGATCTTATATTTAATACTATGAGCACGATAAAACGACCACCACAACCCTTACCCCTACCTAACAAAAAACAACAACAACAACAAAACAAAAAATGCAAAGAAAAAACCTAAACCAGAACAACACCAAGAAGCAATAAAAAAACAACTACAAAACAAGGAACAAAAACGAAACAAAACAACAGCAACAACTAGTAAAGGGTTTCCTAGTAAGACATTATATTGGATTATTTCCAACTACTTTAGTGATACTACTTACTTCAAGGAGATCAAGAGAATAAACTGGGAGTTGTCAGCGTTAAATATAGAAGCTAAGATGTGGCCTTCACTGTGCGATGTGCTGCCATCAATTCTGCTGTACATGTAGCCCTCAGACACATGCCATTCTCAATGACATTCAAAATAGCCAATGAGCACAACATATAAAGTGTTTGTTATGATAACCAAAACCTGAAAAGCCTCAGTGGGTGTGTCATAAAGTGTAGTCATAGTGAATGAGCTAGACAGCCTAGTAAACACAACTCCATTAATTAATGTAAGTGATGTGGTATGATGCCTACATCTGCACAATGTACTTAACCTTTAAAGTAAAAAAACAAACAAACAAAAAACAAAAACCAGGGGTGTCTGTATATAGAAGTATTTGTGTATGTAGTAAAAGATTGTTAGTGACATATTTAGACATGTGATTAGGTAATTAATTTGATGATTAGGTTTTGCAGAGAAGACCGTAGCTAAAAATGGCATGTGGACGTGATCTGTTCCTGTACAAATTTCAAGTTTAATGAACATTGGTGGGTAGTCATATGGTCCATTCCATGGCATGCCTAGTTCACTTTGTTCAATCCCAATTAACACACTAAAACTGTCCTTTGGATTATTTCTTATAATAGTAAAAAAAAAAAATATATATGTATATATATATATTTATAATAATAATAATAATACCATTAAATAAGGATTAAATGGTTGAATGCATTATACCTGGATTTCTATCAGTTGTAAATTGTATATACCAGAATATTAGGCTGGGACAAGGTCAACAATGTGCTATGGCGCTTGTAGTATCAGTCTGTCCATTCCTTGTAAGTCAATCCACCCACTCATTCTTAAGGTTAATTTTAAGCTGTCATTGTAGGCTGAGACACATTGTAGTAAACATTTTATGGCCAAGGACCTTGTGTCTCTAAACCACTGTTTCTTGGGCATAGTGAGTAGTGGTAGACAATACAAAAGATTTACTTTTTTTAGGCTTGTACATACCTCCAATAAACCAGTTGAAGTTATTGCCCTTGACGACAGATGTGTATGTGTGTGTGTTTGTGTGCCAGTCACTCTGTGCGTGTAAGTCCTGCTATGGCCAGTCAAATGGTGGACTCGGCTAGAAAGATACTAAACTATTATCTTCCAGATGTCTACGTCTATACCGATGTTGTTAGAGGAAAAAAGGCAGGAAGGTGGGTGGGGCAGGTTTTGTTGGAGGAGTGAAAAGGGTGGTAACTGTACATAGGTGGTGGGCATGGCTTTGAGCGAGTTACTAATGGTGGACTGTTTCTCAGCCGCTGAAGCACAAGATACAGCTATGTTGGATGTTAGGCTACACTTTGTCAGTGGGCACGTATAATAATGTGATTATTGTGTGCATGCATGTCACTGCGTGTGTGGGTGTGTGTGTGTGGGTGGTGGTTGTGTCCTTGTCTCAGGGCCTGAGGTCCCAGAGTTCAAGCCCCACTCAGGCAATTTTCGTCTTTTTTTCCATCTGCCTCCCACCAGCCCCACCACTCTACCCAGCTGTGATTGGGTACCTGGCATTTGCTGGGGTGCAAATTCAAGGCCTTTCCTCATGAAACAGCAATGGTCCAGGTGGGACTTTGGTTGTGTGTGGGGGGGTGGGTGGGTGTTAACCGTAGTAGTCACTTTGCTATGAATTCAGTCACCAGTCGTGGTAATGTAATGTCAATAATTGGCTGGATATATTTTGACTGAATTTGTATATCATTCATTAACTGCTTTTGTGGCAAAGTTATTGAGAAGAGATTTGTAGCTCTCTTCCCCCCCCCCCCCGCCCCCTTTAAAAAAAGAAAGATAAATGTGTAATCGTCTTTTATACAAGTATGTGCATGCACAAACACACTTGCACACACACAAACACACACACACCATTCTAATGTAAGCGTGTCCTAGTTCTGTTTTCCATTGAGTCACACTTGTAGTGGTGTTGTCGTTGTGAAGGTTTGACCTATTATACTGGCACTTCAACTGATGTCCGGCACACACTCATACATACGTACATGCATACATACATACACACACACATACACACACCATTCTAATGTAAGCGTGTCCTAGCTCTGTTTCCATTGAGTCACACTTGTAGTGGTGTTGTCGTGAAGGTTTGACCTATTATACTACTGGCACTTCACACACACACACCATTCTAATGTAAGCATGTCCTAGCTCTATACACACATACATACACCATTATACTACTGGCACTTCAACTGATATCCGGCACATAACTCATACATACACACACACACACCATTCTAATGTAAGCGTGTCCTAGCTCCTCTATACACACATACACACACCATTATACTACTGGCATTTCAACTGATATCCGGCACACAACTCATACATACGTACATGCATACATACATACACACACATATACACACTAATACACACACACACACACACAAACACACACTGGAGGTGTAATCACTGTGTAGTCAAGTCTGTGTTAGTTTGTACTGTGTCTACGTATCTCCAGGAGTCCAGGGTTCGGTTTGACTCTCGTTTCTGAGAGCACATCAGGCGTGACCCACTCTGGTGAGACCAATACCTCCTCCCATGCCACGGCAACAAGTCACACCCCGACAACCGGTGGTGTTGCCAGCAGAAAGAGGAAGAGATCAGTCGCTGGTAAGGATGGAGAGGAGAAGCCTGGACTACAGGACCAGGATGGCCAGCCACTGCAACCTGTAGATATCGGACGGCAGGTGGCAGTCTTGTTACTAGAAGAGATAACTAGGGTAAATTGAGTAATGTGATAATGTGATGATAGTAATAATAATAATAATAATAATAATAATAATAATAATAATAGTAGTAGTAGTAGTAGTAATTTTAAGTTTTAAGTAACATATATTGGCTGTTAGAACGAGAAAATTTGCTATAGTAATAATAATAATAATAATAATAATAATATTAAAATAATAATAATAATAGTAATAATAATAATAATAGTAACAATGCCAATATAAAATGCAAGTTCAGTGGCAACCTGTATAGCAAGGACTATCAATGAAATATTATGCACTTTCAGTCGTTTCTAATACCGCCTGTTGTGAAGATCCCGTTACTCTTTCTTCAACTTTCTGTTTATGCCTCTTTGTAAATGTTACTTCAAAATTCCTCAAAACAATATACAGGAATGGCTGAGGTGACGCGAGGAACTTGGGCAAGTTCACCCCCCCTACATAGAACCCTGTTTTTTATGATCTTGGTCTTTGTGTAAGGCTGATGGAGGGGTTTTGGAATTAATTGACTCATAATGATTTTACATAATATTTGATGAGTTCAACTATTCCATTATTGTACACAGATAAAGAAGTAGCCATTCTCGAGTCAGAGTGTGAGGGTTTAATAGTTGCTGGGTTTATCGGTCAATGGAAAGGCTCAAAGACGATAGTCACTTACACTTTTGAAACATGACATATTAAGTGTCTATTTTACGCCAGGTTATGATCAATACGTCTAGTAGAGTGATTGAGTGTGTATATACATAGTTATTACATACAGACATGTCCCACTTTTGTTATAGTCCCAATGTAAGCTTGCCAAATGTGGTCCGCCTTGCCAAATTTAATACCACCTAGCCTGGGAGGAAAAAAATCAATTACGTGATAATATATAACTATACTGATATAACTCACCACCTCCAGTCTTAACATAATATTATGTTAAGACTGCTCTTTAGTACTTCTTGTTGATGAGTTTACCTTTCAAATTTCCATTCTCATAAATACCTATAATAGTATATTCAATAAATTATAAGCTTCAAGGCTTCATCATAGTGCATACGTTTGACTACCTTGAACAATGCAGCAGCTACATTTTCAAAATATTTATGTTTCATAGGAATTTCCTCAACAAAATTTGTGAAATAATCAGTTTTAGTCAAGATGTATCTGTTTCCTTTATGTGATGCAGGAGAGATGGGGCCAATGAAGTCAATACCAATGTGGTGCTATAATGACACAACTGGTACTGGATGGAGCTTTGGAGTAGGTTGGCTTAATTTGCCATGGCATAGATCGCAATTACTAATCTGGATATATCACAATTGAAAAATAACAACACTCTTTATCATCAGTTCACACTCACTTCTGTATGAGTTTATTTATTTGCTTACCAATTTATTAACATCTTGACCATTCCCTGCCCCATAAACCGCTCACTAACTCTTGATAAAGTCTTTTTCATGCCTAAATGTCCAGAAGTGGGATCAATGTGGCATGATGTTAGAATTCAGATCTCTCATCCAAATCAGTACTCGGGCGGACCGAAATTAGCAGGGCGGACCTATTTTGGCTGCCAATTTCAGTCCGGCGGGACGTATTTGACGGGGGACCAAATTTCGCGTGACAGGCTTCGATGTCTACATTGTTGTATTGGTATAATGGCGCTCGGAGTCTCAAAGCGCAGTCTAGAACTCTTTTTGGTACTATTGGTGGTAATTGTAGTTGTCTGCGTTCTTAGCATACTACGTTATTCCAGGTTTAGCATTCAGACCAGGGCGGGATCCTCAGACCAAGGTAGGGAAGATGTAGTGACTTTCAAGTCGGGGGGACGGCGAGCAATTACTATTTTGGAGCCAAATATACAGAAGAATTGTCAAAAAATCTTCAAAGGAGATAAACAAGAAGCGAAGAGAGTATTGGAAGAGAGTGCCAAGTGGATCAATCCAGTCCAGGACACTGATCTTCTATAACTTACCGAGAACTGCTTGTGGGTTAGAAATACTTTTGGAGACAATTTGTATACTACAAAACTTGAAAAATCATTTCCCATTGCCTTTACTTTCACCATCTACAACAGTCCACAGCAAGTCCTGAGGTTGCTGAAGGTTCTGTACCGGTCCGTGAACACGTACTGTATCCATGTAGATCCCGAATCAGACCAGACCTTCATAGATATTTTTGGAAACATCGCAAAGCATCTCAGCAATGTTCACATGGCATCCAAGTTGTACAAGGTGACGTGGGGGGATAATGGTGTTATGAAGGCCCAGATGCAATGTCTCAGTGATTTAATGAAGGTACAGAAAGAGCTGCCACAAGAAAGGAAGTGGAAGTATTCCATCAACCTCTGTGTGAAGGAGCTCCCCATTATAACCAACCACGAGATTGTGGTGCATCTGCTGAAACTTAACGGTTCTTCTGATATTAATGTGTTTGAACTTGACAAAAAAGCACAGGAATGGAGACGATTAAAAGGTCGGAAAATTCCATATAATTTACCGTATTACAAAAGCCAATCCAGCATTGCAGTGTCATTCCAGTTTGTCGAACACTTATTGACTGATAGAAAAGCTTTGGACCTGTACAAATTCTTTTTGAACTGTCGATCGCCGGAAGAACATTATTACGCGACTGTTTATAAACTACCAAATTTTCCTGGTGGTTTCAATGCAGAATTGCCCAAGGGTTTGTATGTTCCTGTTGAGAAGGCATTTTGGCTGTTTGAAAATGGGAAAGCCCAGTGCCATGGTAGAATAGTGCACAATATCTGTATAGTGAACGCCGCAGATCTGAACCATGTGATGACGTATTCCAATTATGGCATGGCTGGTATGTTTCATAATAAATATTTCATGGAAGACGACCATACTGTGATGGATTGTGTAGAAGAAATGATCGTGGAGAAAAATATCGAGGAGTATGAGCGAGATAATAGCTGATCTTGCTAATTTTAGTGATCTAGTTGGCTTTTGGTGCTGGCTTCTTGTCTCGAAGTTTGCCCCTTACAAAGTAGTGAGTGTTATTTTTGTCAAGTATATAGCTAATGCTTTAGTAGCCTATACATAATTTAAACTAAAAGTGGCCGTTATGTGCAATAAATTTCTCAACTTGCAGCTACCAACAGGGAATAGCTAGCTATAGGTATAATTGTTTAGTGGTAAAAACATCCCTTTTGCTCTACAATGACAGCGAGTAGCAATTCAAAGAACTCTACTTGTGTTTAAATTGTTATTAAATGTTCAGAAAAATATAATATAGCCATTATTATAGCAAGCAATTCAATTGCATCCTCCACCACCGTAGTGATAGTGTCTCTCCTACCATGATTGGTTTCATTTAGGAACTGACACAATAATAAGTGCTTCCTTTTTATAGTAATGTATTTTGGGTTATACTGAGAAATCATAAACTGTTAGATCAAAAATATGAAAAGAAAATGATTAATAAGAATAAGTGAAATGACTTGATCAAAATCCAAACAGGTCATCAATGTTGAATTCAGACACAGTAGAAGGTTTCTTTGTACTCAAAACAGTCTTTGTGAGAGTTTAACCAGTGATACTAGCACTTCCAACTTTACCAGGGTCGCTGCACAAGCCTGTCTTAGTACCACTGTCATTTATGAGAGATTTGCTGTGAGGAGGTGTGTCGACAGCTTGACTGACTGATGAAGGGCACAATCCACAATCACTATACCTCACATTTCCTGTGTGTTCAATTGTCTCATTAGCTGTAATAAACTTGCAAGAATCTACAGATGCTTCCTTATCAAGAAGAACTGTATCACTAGCTGACATCAAAGTATCCACGGGTAATGATTGCTCAGCAGTATTTGGGACGGAAAGTTGATCCTTAACCCCAAATAATTCCTCCATCATTTCATGTTTCACGTAGGAATACAAAGATGGCTGGGTATTTGTGCAGGCTGATACAGGATTATGATGACCATCACTGGAAGCTCCAGGTTCAGTCAATACAGGAGCTGTCTGTGACTGTATTCTTGCATCAAGTTTTGTTTGAGCCACAGAAATACTGCATGCATTAGACTCAGTAACAGCTGAATTGTCCACTTGTGTCACTTCCTCTTCGTCCTCAAATTGTAATCCTTTTCCCATTCTCTTGGATCTTGTGGCACTTCTTTTACTCAGACTCCTTGAAGCTAAGCTAGACCGACTTCTATTACCAGGAGGTTTTCTAGCTTTTTTACTACCACTATTTTCTCCAGCTATTTCTTTCCCTTTAGCTAGCTCCACGGAACTTTGTAGCTTGTGTTTTCTAGTTTTAGACGAAGCCTTTTGGCAGTCCTTACTCCTCCTTTGAGCTGGTATTGACAGTGATGATTGTAATGTGACTTGTGGTGGTGATGGATCTAGTGACTGGCTGTCCTTTTGTTTCTTGGGTTGGTATGAATCTATGTCATCACTCTCATCACTGATGTCCTATATAGGAAAAAAAGAAAAAAAGAAAAGAAAAGAAAAAAAGCACGTATATACTATACAGTTTAGTATGGCAAAAGTGAAATATTTATGTATTTATGACAAGATTATATACTTTATAAATTTGGAGGGCAAATCAAACACTCCAAGATCACACAGTTATCAGAGAGACAGCTAAGCTAACTAGATCATTGTTAGGAATCTTATTCTGTGGGAATAAATGGAAACTCATTGATTGTTCCTGCCTTTTAGTAGTACCTGCAAATGAACTGGTCAGCCTTGGAGTGGATTAAAGTTCGTATAACAATCAGTGGCTGACGGATTGTTGATGGCTACACCTAGATAACTAAAGAATGGATGGCCCGGATGTAATAATAATAATTCAACCCCTACATGTGACACTAATTTTCAGCTTCTGTCCAAATTGATTAAGAGTTGGCCAGGTAAAAAAAAAAAAAGATACTTGAAAAACACATCTGGGGTTTGCACCATTAGGAAGGAAACAGCCAACTAAATATAAGGTGCTACCTCATTTAAAAACGATCACACTATTAATCAGTGAGGTATAATAATTTCTTCGTAAATTTTAGAAATCCTCAGCCACTCCTAAATGATGACCAGTTTCTTCCTTAAATTGTATGTTCAAATTAAGTGATGTGTCAACTAATATATAGTAACACAAGACAAATAAAATACCAAAAGTTTAACTAACAAATACCTCCACTTGTCATTGTTTCCAGCATTTGGCAATGCCAGATATTAGCTGACTAGTTTACAATACCAGCATTGCATTACTTAGACAACAAGTAGCAGTACTGAAAGATCTTGCTTACAGGCTGTCCAGTAATACTAAACTTGTAGCTATTTCAACATTCTACTTTCTTAATTAATTCAGATCTTAATGGTGCTACATCTTTTAAGTAGTTATGGCAGATGTCATTCTTCTTCTAGGAAACTTCTTGAACGTCGTAGCTCTGGCATTACTAGTGAGATACAAGATTTGCTATAACTGCTCAAATAGCTATCTCTAACATTATTGAAGCCTGTGTTATTGGTCTCCCGATTATGATAAACAATATCAATGGTCAGTGGGTTTTAGGAGAGGAAGTATACATACCTAATGTGTTCCTTTGCTTTCTTTGCTCAACAGCACAAAGTGTTATTTTATCACATTTTCTCTGGATCGTTTTGCTGTTATAATTTTCCCTTTTGCTTACCCACAGTACAGTCGGACAGTAATGACAGTGATTTGCACTCTATCTTGGCTTATCAGTCTTCTCATAAGTTTGGTTCCCATTCCTCAATAGTTGGATTGCTATGGATTATACAAAAATACCAATTCATGTCTTTTAGTTCTTGACTGCAGTTCAATGTTTCTAAAATTGTGGTCATACCTTGTGGGTGTTCTAAGATCCTTCATAGCTGTAGGATTTTTTGTTCTCTCTACATATGTAAATTTGGGAGAGAAGAGACTAATTTTCTGTGTTTGTCAACCAAGACTATTTCAGCTTAAGCTTGGAGAGCATTGAAAATGATTGCTTTATTATTTGGATCTTTTCTAATAGAATTGTTTCTTCCTGTTCTGCTGTGGCTTGTTATTGAGAATGCTCAAGGCTTTGCTCTTAGTACACTCACATTAATCTTGGTCAAGCTAGTGTTTATAACGGATCCCATTATGATCTTAAACAATGCTGATGCTAAAGAAGCCTGCTGGAAGCCAAAGTCTGAAGCATGGAGCTTTTACAACAGGATATTTGGAGGAAATTTTTGAAATCAATGTTATTCACACTTCTAAATATTTACTTAATTATTTTAGTCACTATATTATATGCTACTAATCATCTATCCATTAACTTTGATTTAGTTCAATTGCTGTTAAAAATGAAGCACCAAGGGTGCAAACTCTCAGCATTACTATACACTAGCTAGTTGTATCACACACTAGCTAGTTGTATCACAAAGATTAAAAGAATAATTTATTTGGAGTAGTTTCAATATGAATATGCCAATATGTATCTCATGCAAGTCGATATGTAAATCTTGAGCAGAGTATTGCTCAGAAATGGACTGTGGGTACCTGATGAGATGCACAATTTATGGCTTTTGTGGCCACCTACGCTTATATAAGTTGATATGCAACTCGTGCAATAAAATGGTAGATGTTAATGCTGTCTTCATAAGATAAGCATAACATACAGGCAACACTCACTTCACCAGTAATTTCAATGGGAAACTACAAGCATTCTGGTAAACCATTAGGAATAGAGTGTAATGCAAAACTATACCGGGGGCAACAAGAACAGTATTTACTCACATGAGTATGGCATGACTACAGGGGACGGTACCAACAATCACTTATGATCGTACGACCTAAAAATAACTAAATATCACTTCACCATTTCTTTCTCAGTCTTCATTTACTCAATAGATGTATTCTCTCTCTTTCACAAGCTTTTTTAAACAATACAGAATTAAAATATTTGGTCGCCACTGGGAATCGAACCCAGGATCGCTTGCTTAATGCACAAGTGCTTTGCCACTGAGTTACGACAACCAGCCGGCAAACAAGAACTCTAATTCTGTATTTATACTTCTATGCTACAGTCTCACACTCTTTTTTCAAAGATTCTTTTTGTCCATTGAAATTTTTTACTCCACTAATTTGATTCCTGGTGGCGACCAAATATTTTAAATTCTGTATTGTTTAAAAAAAGCCTGTGAAAGAGAGAGAATACATCTAATAACTAGATATTTCTGAAAAAAAAAAGTTGTGGCAGATTAAAGGGATTAAATTTCCAGTGCAACATTTTGATGCCTGTCCTTTGGGAAGCTATCATCTTCAAGATCCGCTTTTTGTTATGTGATAGAATGACTGACAGACAAATTGAGTACTCACCCTCTCGTGCATGCATGCTGAGGGTTAATTAGATGAAGTGTGCATTGACAAGTAGTCCTGGGTTCGACCCAGGTAACAGTAGTCAAACATTTTAAAAATTATGTATCATTTTAAAAAATACCCATGAAAGAGAGAATACATCAAATTAGATGATACTTTCTAATTTACAGTCTAGCAGTCTTGCTTGTGAGACATTCAAGCTTGATAGAATAGAAGTTTGTTTAGGTAATTTATGTGTGGTCTTAACACTTTTCCTAATGGACTAAGCAGTCTTCAAATATCTTCCTCCCATTGTTTATTTCGCCATATAGTCTACCAATGCCAGTCATTTTAGCAAAGCTATTGGATGATAATGGTAATCAATAGTAAGATGTAAGCATCTCACCATAGCTAACCAAGCAATGAGAGAATAAATTAATAAATAGAGTATAAATTCAATGTAATATTAAAGACTTCTTATTTAGAGATAGTGTTAAAATAGAAGCTAAGAGAGCACCTTAGGAATGATAATGTTTGCACTGTAGTGACAGAGCACCAAAAATGTAGCCCTGGTGAAGCTGACTTCTAGTAATGGTGAATCATTCCTAATGTACAAAGACTATGACCAAAAATCAGCTTGATTGAAGAAACTGAATTTTGCATGGAAATATAAATAATTATTTTTTCTTCTCTTCTACATTGAGCACTTCCAAAGTAAGTTGAGCAATCACCATTCATTCATGTTTTTACAATAATTATTGCATATGTATATAGTAATGATCATGGCAGTGATAATTTGAGATAACTAATACATATTAGCTAAAGTCTGAGAAATAAGCTCTCCTAATTTAATAAGTTATGTCTGGTATAGGTAATGTTATCTATTACTTTATCAACAAACCTCTTTGCTCCTTCCAGCAGTTTGTGCCATACTTATCAAATGAGGTGATGCCGAAGTTTGCTGCTCAATGTGACTTTCTGCGAGGGTGTTTGTATAGATGAACTATTACCATTCACTGAAACATAGCAATACGAAAATACTTGTAATAGGATGTTATGACAGAGACACTATGAAAAACATCCCTGGCTAATTTTGCTAGTTTTTAATTTTAATTCTTATTTTTAACAAAAAAAATTCATCCGTATAAATTTATTCTACCTACCACTAAAGTTGTAATATATCTTTCTATCGATTCGTTCATTCTAGGAAAAAATCATATCAAGCAATATTCTCCGTTCATACAGAATAAAAATATGTAACACATCACTTAGACTCCAGAAATAAATCAAAACATTGGATTATGTTCAAAATACAAATATATAGTCTCTCTAGCCAGACCCTTTACCTACTGCTATGCTGGAAAACGGTCTGGTGGCATTAGCACATAGTATCAATTCAAAACTTTCCTGATCTCAGGGAGAAGTTGTGGTGCTGGTAATAGTTACAGTTACTACAGCCACTCAATTCAGCTCCTTTCCATGGTCCCAAGACTTCCACGTACTAGAGGAATGGCCGTGGAACTTGTAATAGATAAGGTGGCAAACACTAGGATACATAACATGGAAGGGCTGCAGGACAAGTAACTCTGTAGGGTTTGTAATGTGGTAGATATACAAGAATCCAGAACTGAAGAAAGACATAAAACTTTGCTTTTTGATATAACAATGAAACAGACTATTTTTGACAGCAGTAATAGCTAATGCCATTTTCAAGTGTAAAAAATGTCCAGTATAAGCTAGCTTATAATGATCAGCAAGCTACGAATTATGCACCATTACAAAAACACTGCATATGTGATTTCGTATGTTACATACTACTTCCACTGTTATATAAGCTAGGAATAAGCTAGCTATGCTATAACCTTGTAGCTACTAATAAGTGCCTTACAAGTAATACATACAACCAGGCAGTTATAATACAGCTTATATCCACCGTTACTCACAGCACAAGATATATTTTTTATTAGCTACAAGCATTTAGCTTTGGCAGTTGTGTACTTGAAAGTTCTTACATGTGCATTGTTTTTACATTTACATAGGTTTTAACCGCAGAGCTTTTAGAAACTGGACTATATACATTCTTTTTGAACTGGTTTTAAATGCCATCATCACCAAGAGTAGCAAGCAGTAGGTAAAGGGTCTGGTCACCTCAGCTATTTTTAATACCTTTCTCATTCTGGCTTGATGAGTAGCTATGACTATCCTGGCTGGCAGGTAATTCCTTGGTAACACTAATAATGAGAATACACAGCAATTTCCTTATCACAGTTAATTGAAGAATAAATAAAACTTACTCTTGGACTGCCATCACTCCAGCTTCATGGCAGTAGTCTTTCTGTGCAAATATAGAAATGATAAATACATCACAAATTATCTATGGATCTAGTACTTTCACACGACCACTAAACTGCATGTTGTGCGTGACTAGCTATGGATATTATATTATAGGTCCCTCAACATCCATACCAACAAATGCATACCTGCACACACACATCCACCACCCCCCCCCCCCCCCCCCCCCCCACACACACACACTTACCTTTAGGAAGATACTGGAGAGACTGTCCTCTTTGTCTTTCTTCCTCAATGGCCATATATTACAGTAGTCAAACAAATGGTCATTGTTCTTTACCACACCCTCAAATTTGCTATAAGTTGATTTTTGACTAATATTTGTCAGCTTCTGCAATAATCAAGGTAAAAAGTAACTAACTACATGATATTAATACCTCATGAAGAGAGAAAATGTTACATGTGAAAAAACAACAGGTTCAGTTATACTATGTGTCTCACACACTCCTCCTACAAACCATACTACCACTCAAACACACCAAATACCAGCAATAATTCTTACTGTGGGTCTGGCCTTCAGTAAGAGAAAGGAGAAAGAGAGAAACAATGAGCAAGGAGAAGATAGAGATGGAAGAGACTTATGAACTTATTTGTGTCACTGTATATAATGCGTTTATTTAGTGTTTAATTTATGTGTCATTTAGTTTGCGTAGGAAAAGGTCGTCACGTATTGTTTGTTAGTGATCCTGTGTGTGCGTTTGAGTTGTGCTCCCGGGTGTAAATGGTTGTATGTACCGTTTTGTGTAGAGCACGTGCGTGGCCTTGAATTTTAAGTAGACAAGCCACGCATGTGTCAATCAGTCTTGTTAAGTTTCAAGTTAGTTTAAAACCTAACCTGTGAATCGAGTGCCTGTGCGTCGGACAAGTTCCAATGACCCTCTGCATAAAGGGATTGGTGGCCTCAGTGACGATCAAGAGCCACAGCAAGATTCTGGTGGCAGCATACTTCGGTTCCCGCTGACTGAGAGAGCTCAACAGCCATCCACGGCCAGCGCAAAACCACACTTACCAATCTTTCAAATGTTTAAACTAGTAATGACAGAATTCTGATTAAATTTAAGAAAATGTTAGCTAGAAAAAGCTGGACTAAATGAAGTACAGAATGGAAATACCAAATTCCAAATTGAAATCTGCATCTAATAATTTTTACACTTTCTTTCAAATTCCAAACACACTTACACATACACAGTACATGCGCAAAATATTATTTTATATGCCGAGGTTTGTCCAAAACATTGGAATGGTAGTTAGGTCAGCAGACGCCTAGCAGTAAAATTGTCAGGGGCGAGGCATCAATTTTTTTAACTTACGCTCTCATTAATGTTTGATGACATATTGGAAAATGAGGGCACAAGGTTGAGGCGATCACCTATTTGCCTCACCATGTGCTAGGCCTATGGTAAGTAGTAGTGTAATGGAAGTTAGAAAGCAGGATGCAAGGGGTGTGGCAACAACGACGTATCTTTGTAGCACGCGATCAAGACGGCATGTTACCAATAAGGGTAGTCAGGGTGGTAACTTGATTTGAGTGCTAGGAGACTGGGATGCTATCTGTGTCCCTCCTACCCCTCTCCTTATTATTTTAAAGTAATGGCTGGCTGCATGTGTAGTGAGAAGTATTATCAGAGACTACTTAAGCATGTTGATGCATGAATAGATGCTTGTGTTTGTAATATGCATACATGACATTAACTCCATTCTTCAGAGTGTGATAGTGCACGGGCCATAGCACTTCTCATGCATTGTGTAGCAAGGGCCACGTCCTACTTGGGTATCTTGAAGAAATTGGTAGAGGTGACTTAGAATATGTGTGCATACATAAACTTCATAAAACAAGCAAGGAATTAGGAAGGTAACAATTAAAGGGGGAAACTGCAGAGGAGGTTAAGGGTCATGTAGAGAGGAGAGCAGGAGGTGCTGGAAGAAGCTAGAAAGGATGAGCTCAAAGAGATAGGTAGAGGGTGTGCTGGCAGGGGCCAGCATTTTTGCGCTAGCAAGATCTGGCAGGAGTGCAGAACCTGGTACCAAATATTGACTGGAAGGGAGGCTCCAGTGCATTACTGATGGAAGTAGATTACAGCTAATAGTACGGGGGGGGGGGGAAGGGAGGTGGGCGTAAGCAATCATGAATGACGAGGCTAAGTACAGTTTATGCACATTTTGGTAATATTCCATATTGGCAAAAATCCAAACAATAAATTATCACAATACCTCACATACGTACATGTTTGTAGACTTGTCTTAAGTAGAACATTTCTTCAACAGTTCTTTCTGCTACAAGTCTGAATACCTTCACATCTCGAGATTGCCCAACACGAAATCTTCTACCAAAAGCACAGGAAAATAAAGGGGGATAATTGATGTTGTTTGTGAGAATAATTCATAAAAAATTGTTGTAAACTGTACAGCTAATCACAAAAGAATACACATTAGAGTGTATATCCTACAATTCCCCTAAAATCTCATGTTCTCTCATTACATACTTAGTAAATGGATTTTCTGGTTTAAAGATTGCCAAGCTATGCAAGGCAGAAGACCCGCAGGTGTATAGACTTTATCAGAGATATATCAATTTCAATAGCATAAATTCTCGGCCTTGTGGGCCTTCTAGTGCAAGTGATGTGAATGACAGTAAGCCAGAGGAGGCAGTAAATATATACATACATTACATTACAGGAAATATATTTAGGAAAGAGTCCAAAGTGTGAAAAATTGTTCAGGGGTGGTAGAAGTTTTCCCAGGGCAGCCGTAGGTGTTGATAGACTGTTGAAGGAATAACCTATGATTCTATGAGCAGAGTAAGGAACAAAGAAGAAAACCAAAGACAAGTAAAATTAATATCAGGGAAGAAGGACTTGAAGTAAGGATAAGAACCAGGTACACTGAATTGAGACATGGGGAAGGTCAGGGAAGAGAAACAGTTTTCTGAAACAGAACATAAGAGTAGGTCAAGAAAAGGAATGCATTGAAAAGCAAAACATAACAACATAAACATAAAAGGGGAATAACATTTCACTGACAACCAGTAGCACGGTTGGGAATCATAAGTGCAATGTAATACTGTGTGTTTAGAGGTCTTCAGTAACAAACTAAAGAGAGCTCACAGTAACACAATGTACGTAACAGAACAAAACAGAACAAAATAAATAAATAACAGAAAGTGTGTAAGACAGCAAACAAAACTAAGAACAGAGGGATAACTTACCACATAACAATTAAACTTAAAGAGTAACTTAAAGAGCAAGTCTTAGGCAAGGTGCCCAGTGAGCAAGTCATCTTCGACCTCCGATTCCCACTCGCTGGGCACCTTGCCTAAGACTTGCTCTTTAAGTTACTCTTTAAGTTTAATTGTTATGTGGTAAGTTATCCCTCTGTTCTTAGTTTTGTTTGCTGTCTTACACACTTTCTGTTATTTATTTATTTTGTTCTGTTTTGTTCTGTTACGTACATTGTGTTACTCTGAGTTCTCTTTAGTTTGTTACTGAAGACCTCTAAACACACAGTATTACATTGCACTTATGATTCCCAACCGTGCTACTGGTTGTCAGTGAAATGTTATTCCCCTTTTATGTTTATGTTGTTATGTTTTGCTTTTCAATGCATTCCTTTTCTTGACCTACTCTTATGTTCTGTTTCAGTAAACTGTTTCTCTTCCCTGACCTTCCCCATGTCTCAATTCAGTGTACAAGTCCTTCTTCACTGATATTAATTTTACTTGTCTTTGGTTTACTTCTATGTTCCTTACTCTGCTCATAGAATCATAACAGGTTATTCCTTCAACAGTCTATCAACACCTACGGCTGCCCTGGAAAAACTAATTTTTCACACTTTGGACTCTTTCATAAATATATTTCCTGTAATGTAATGTACAATATTCACTGCCTCCTCTGGCTTACTGTCATTCACATCACTTGCACTAGAAGGCCCACAAGGCCAAGAATTTATGCTATTGAAATTGATATCTCTCTGATAAAGTCTATACACCTGCGGGTTTTCTGCCTTGCATAGCTTGGCAATCTTTAAACCACATACTTAGTAAATGGATTTTCTTTTAAAATATATGTGGGAACAACCATTCAGGAAGTTGTTTAGAACAGTGAGAACCAGTTACCTGACACTCATTCACAGCAAGCCCTACAAACCTATCCACCACCTTTATTCATATGTCACCCCAATACCTAGGGCACCAGTGGGATTTGAGATTGAGTTTTGTGAGATTTGGTGAGATTAGTTGAAACTATAAGCTCGATTGTCAACTCTAAGGACTGACTCTGGGTCGACCACTCTGATGACTCTCTGGGGCAAATACTCTCTATTTCCCTAATAGCATAATTCTTGGTCACCACCTTTTTATCCTGGTGGCAGTGACGAACCTACTCCCCATAGTAAGATACTTTGAATGAATATGTAATTAGCTGATATAAACTTGCTCGCAATTTGTTGAAATTTACTGCGCAAATATGGCGAAGAGATTAAATGAAGTGCAATAACTGAAAGGAATCACAATACTAGTAGAAAATATTACTTTTTTGACACTATGTTACTGCACCTAAACTTGTTCACGAGGAATGTGAGTGATTTAGTAGACAATAAAAAACAAAACAAAAACAAAGTTGTACAAATAATAGTTTTGTGAAGCTCTCGAAATTAGCCTAGATGAGATAAAACTTAGGGTTTCTTCTTGATGGACGTGGACATCAGGGTGTGACTGTGTGCATATCTCAGTAAAACTACCTGTTGAACTAACACACTCTCCTCACTTTCTCACACATATTTCATGCAAGGCCTCATTAGTTTAGAATGAAATGAATGCTGGGTTAAGGGCACAGAATCAAATGACTTGTAAAGGATTTATGAGGAAATTAATGAACCAAATAGGAAAACAGGTTTATAAATTCCCAGAGATAAAAAAGGAAAAGGTTTGAAGGCTACGATCACTCTTGTTAGTTGATTCTATCACTCACTAATATTATGTTGCTGCTGCATGGACTTTTTTTTTTATAAAGCACAAAACTTAACATGAAACCTCTACTACAAAATGCTCACTTGATTTCATCAGCTCCTCCAGAGCTAGTGGTGTTCCAGGTAGGGTTGTATATGATGACATAGTCAGCTCCAGAAAGTGACAAGCCACACCCAATATACCTAAATACAATTTCAGAAATTGTGAATGTAATACTACGCTAAATTTTTCCTTATCAGAGTGCTAAGTACAGCCCTTTTTATTTTTGCAGAGGATGTGAATAGATACTCCAAACACAATAGAGTGAGGGTCTGAATCGATTTAGAAAAACCTAGGCATATGTTTAAAATAATTTTTTTACTTTCGTATATTAGCTAAAAATCAACCATGGACACAGATAGCCTGAGTGATCTTATGTAATAGGAATTATATAAATATTAGTGTACAATTATACTAACTAATAATGGTACACTTCAGCACAATTGACGAGCATTCCATGAGTAATAATCCTATCAATTAATAGTTTATTATCTACGAATAAAAGGTAACGTCATAATATTCACACCGACTAAGTCCTTTTATGTACTCTAGATTCTCATTTCTAGTTCTCATTAATACTCAAGTGTTATCTGAAAAAGCACTTTGAAGCCAAAGTGTATTCAGCATTATAATAGTGCACTGAAAAGAAGTACATTTCTCTTTTTGTGAATATACATTACAGGTGTCATACAGGATTCCTTGCTGGGGGTGGTAAACACTGCCATTTTAAACTCACACTACTTTGATGCACATGCCTAAAAGAATTGACACTGACCAATGTTTGGTCACATGCTGCAAGATTTCATCTTACTACTCATACAGCTCCGTATGAAATCCTGCATTAGCTGCTACGATGATTTTGGTATTAGAAAAAACAGACACTATTGTGACTTCGGTATTAGAAAAAAACAAAACAAAAACAAACCAAAGTCCTGGTGCATTGAAGGTCTAAAAGTCTTTACCCAGTAGTGGTATATTTCATTACTCCACAACCACGCCATGCCACTAATATGTGACATGTTCATACATACATACATACATACATACATACATACATCAGGGCTTCATACGTGGGGGGGGGGGGGGGAGGGGAACTTTTCTTATTTCTACTTAGGATAGTGTGTGGCTAAATAGGCCACAAAGAGGGGAGGGTGCGGGTCCTCAATTTTGGGGGGGGGGGTATAATAAATATTAATAGCTGTGTTATTATCAAGCGAGTGAAGTGAGCGAGATACTATTAGGGGTGGATAATTGAAAATTGGGTATATGTATATTACACCATGAAGTGGAGGTCAGTACGGGATTTACACAACTAAGGGCCAAAGGTCTGAGGATAGTGTAAACTCCTGAACCGACCAAACACGGAGTCGTGCAACCGACTTGTACCACCATGGCTCTAGGCTACAGGTAGCACATAAAAACTAATTTTGATTAGACAGTTCACTTAGTCACCTCCTAGGAGGTGGGTATGTAATATATTCACCTCAAATTGAGCAATCTGATTGGACACTTTGAACGTACCATGGTACAAGTATAGGTTACACCATGGCGTGGAGATTGGTATGGGATTGACACAAACGGGGTCTGAAGGCCCAAGGATAGCGTAAATCCTGCACCGACTGAACGCAGAGTGGTGAACGGACTAGTACCATGGCTCAAGGCTAAGGAAATGCATAAAAACTAACTTGATTGGTCAGTTTACTTATTCACCTCCTAGGAGGTAGGTATGAAATATATTCACCGTGAATTGAGCAATCTTATTGGACTGTTTGAATGTATGGTACACGTTATGTCACATATGCCATGCGTGTAAGTGCCCTTTTATCTTAAAAACAAAAACAAAAACACACACACGGTTTTTTAGGCTTGACCCCAGTTTCTTCTGATGCTACAGCATTAGCAAGTCTTACTCTAAACTTAGGATCCAAATTGTGAGATAATTCCTGTGAAATACGTGCTTTTCAAGTGATGTAAAGTTGCGTGACTGGTTACTATGGCATTGAAACCATTTACCAGATGTAATTTCAAAACTTTCACCATTTTAGGGGGGCTGTTCAACAGTTACTGGTAATTGAGGTAGCCAGAATGGTTTAAATATGATACTACAGAAGTTACCACTACCCTGGAAACTGAGGTAAGAATGCAACTCTTATTTGTTTGTTATAATTAATGGTCAACTGCTATATTGAATCCACTTTTGTCAATAAGAAAAAAAGATTATTCAGGTAAAATACATCACATAACAATATACACACAACTAGTTTATATATATTATATATATATAGTTGTTTATTTATTATGTACTGAGCAGGGAAAATACGAGTTGCCACATAGGAAACGCATAAAATTATACAGGACGTGACTTAAGGTAATATTTCCCCATATCACCTGTGTTCAGAGTTATATCATGTCTCTCCAGGCTATTACAAGTATTTATTGCACAAGAAACTCATTACTATGGTATTCAAGTACGAGCACTACATAATATATTTTATTATCCATTGGATACCGGAGAATATTACTAGTTTGATTGGCTATATTTACACTCGAGCATGTTGCACTGGTGTAAATACTAAGCCAACAGACTCATGATATTCTCCTGTATCAAATGAATAAAATATATATATTATATATATATATATTTTTTGTAAATACCTGCTATATATCTAACTTCCTAATTAGATACTTGTCATTGATTAACCCATTAAGCTATCTAAATCCAACCTACCAACCCACAAATTACACACACATACATACCTACATACATATACATAACATATAAACAGACATACACAAATACCAGAACAATTATGTTCTCTAGATGTCTCATTGGCTGCAAAATACCAAATACCATACCAGGAAATACCAAATTACAATGTACATCTGTAATGCTTCCTGTTTCTACAGGACTTAAAATCTGACTCATTTAACCCAAAGGAGATTGTTAGCAACTACAAGCTGTGTGTGTTGTGAGGTTCATTATGTCTAGCTATTCATCACTGGAAGACAGCTGTAGACAGCCTTCACCAGTATCAATGACTACATCATGCTACGATTATTGGGCTCTTCACAAAAGGAGATATCAGAGAGCACACAAATGTGTGTCTTCCAAAGCAGCTTTGATTATTTTGGTGTGGGTATTTCTAGCACTTTTCACTTTCTTCATCACTTCAACAAGCTTTTTTGTTATATTTTATTACAAAGTCAGTCCATCACGTTATGAATTCTACTATATCAGTTCACTATCATATTGCATTTATTCAGTAGCTGGATATTTGGCAGACATCAAGTTTGGTCATTATAAAACAGTAATAAGAAGCTTATATTTAAGTATATTATTCTTACTAATATTTTCTGTCCTAGTATTAATTCTGCTTTTTACACCAACAGGGAATAAACTAGCAACATATTCTCTAGTAATCATAATTAGTGTTGCTGGCCTCCTTCTACTTATGAGTTTCATTTCTGTAAATGCCAACTTCATTCAGTTTGGAATTGATCAGCTCCATGATTCTCCAGAGGGCCACCAAAGTTTGTTTATACATTGGTATATATGGATTTTTCAACTAGTTTAATCTTCAATACAAGTTGCAAGTACTTTATTAGCCTACAATAAACTACAATACTTTATTGTTTCCTTCATTCCAGTCATAATATTACTGCTGCTGTCTGTAGTAGTTGCTAAAAGGAGGGAGAACTGGTTTCTTATCGATCATGCAAGACCTAATCCATATCGTTTGGTCTATAAATTGACAAAATTTGTTCACCGCCACAAAGTTCCCATACGGCGCAGTGCCTTTACATTTTGCGAAGATGATGTGCCCTCAGGGCTGGATTTGGGCAAGACCAAATATGGTGGACCATTTTCAACAGAGGAAGTCGAAGACGTCAAGGTCTTCTATGGCATATTAAAATTTTTGGTAGCATTGGGTCCTATAACGGCATTGATAACTATGAACGATCAATCTTACTTTATTGACCTCCGAGTGAATGAAATAATCCGTTTTTTTTATAATACTATTTCAGGGTTACTAATTGTCATATTAATTCCTTTGTATATCTGGTTAATTCGTCCTTTTGTTTACTACTATCTTCCCAGCATGCTGAAACGCATTGGATTTGGGATTATTGTCATGGCTTTAGCTATGCTATGCACTGCTTTGATTCTTGAGACTGCTTCTAATCTTAAATTTGCAGATATTAATTGCGACTACACAAGTATAGATATTACATTTAATTTTTCTGTAGATAATGACATCTCAGTTTATTATGTCAATATTATACCAAAGTGCTTATATTCTCTGTCAATTCTTCTATATCAAATAGCATATTATGAGTTTATCTGTTCTCAGAGTCCAAATTCAATGAAAGGATTTCTTATAGGTCTTTCATTTGCAATCAATGGAGCATTCCAAGTACTTTTTAGCATTTTGCTTACTATAATTTCGCATATTCAATTCAGTACTCCACATCTCAGCTGTGGACTGGTTTATTACCTCATTTGCATCAGTCTCGCTGCAGCCAGTCTTCTCCTGTATGTGTATTTTGCCAGAAAATATCAGCCTAGGAAAAGAGATGAAATATGTCCAGTGTATCGTTATGCTGAGGAGTACTACTCTAAGGAGGATATGAACAATAAAGAATAACTGAAAACTGCTTGAATAGACTCGCATTTCAGTAGTTTCATGTTTGAGTGTATTAGGCGAGTGTTGTGATAGCTATACAATTTGTACTATACTCTAATTACAATAGCCAACAGTAGTATGGAACTTTCTTTGAAGTTTTCATAATCATATGTAGTCCTGCAGGACAGGCTAGTATTTTCTAATTTGTGTTACCCTTTTATTCATTTTTGCTCTAAAATTAATAGAATTTTAATACTTGTATAAAATCAAAATATCACTTAACTACCAGGGTAATATAATTGTTATAGTGCCACTTGCATCAATAGAGTGATAATCAATCCAATTAGTAGTGCACTTCTATACTTTGGCAATTATACAAGTTCCATATTCTGCCATTAGTAGTAATGCGTTTTTATTCGTTAATCAGTTATTAGGTATTAAATACAGAAATTAAATTATTACCTATTATCTCGCAATTACTCATTTATTCATAAACTTTACAAAGTAATTACTATTATCTATATAAAAATATGCTTGTGTGTCAGTAAAGACGACAACTGATGGGGTACATATTCATGAATTATTCATGAGCTTAAGCAGTTTGGTAAAGCATCGTCATTGTTGGTATGAGTAAAGTGTTGTCACATTCAGGAGAAAGTGGTAACTGTAACAAAAAAAAGTGGGTGGAATAGACAATGGAAGGCAAAAAGGCGATTAATTGTAACTAAAAAGCAGGTGGAATTGATGAGTAAAGCAGCGCAATCTTCAAAATGGAAGGCAACAGTACAAAAATAAGTATGAAAAAGAAGGCAAAAGTTTCGCAAAGCCCAAGTCCACAATCCTGATAGAAGGAGAGTGGGCTTCAGAAACCGGAGAGGCAGACAAAGGACAATGACTTGAGAAGAAAGAGAGATGAAGAAAGGAATGGAGGGGGATAAGAACAGCTGAGATAGTTCAGAAAAAAGAGAACAGGAGAAGGAAACTGATGTAACCTTAACCAAAGAGACTGATAACAATGAGTAAAAAATAACTTCTTCTACTGCATTCTTACTTTGCAAAACATCAAGCGCCACAGTGTGGGTGGTGGTGCACTGAGTGGATATAAAGCTTCAACTTGCAGATGACTTGGCAGAAGCAGGGACCACTTGGGAAAGTGTGAAGAGAGCTACAACAATATTATGATCTAAGACCATTGATGGTGTGTGATGGAGTTGGGGTCCATTGTTGAAGCCAGGTGTGGTATAGTGAAGGAAGTAGGAGAGAGGATAGCTAAGGTGAGGAAGGCAATTGGTGCATTGGGATGCTAGTTTTAAGGGACAGTAACCTATCATTGAAAACTAAGACAATGGTGTAGTGGTCCATGGTTCTTGGTGTGTTGCTATATGGATCAGAGACATGGGCTACCAGCAGAGACACTCAAGGAAATCTTGGGCATTACTGCACAACAACAGAACACAAAGAACTTTAGTGACGTAAAAATGGCTAAGCAGTTTGGGATGGAGGAGAGCATAAAAGACCTGATTACAAAATGATGATTAGGGCATGTTGTGCAGATAGAGAAAGAGAGAATTCCTAAGAAGCTGTGCTGTATTTTTAGGCTGGTTGCCTAAAATAAGGCCTACTCATGGGACTTAAGTTGATAAGGTGAGAAAGGATTTCAGAAAGAGGAGAAGAAGTGGCATGCGAAAACACACAATAGGGGAAGGCGGGACTGGAGGGGTAAGTGCTCCAGTGGGGCTGGAGGATGCCATGGAGAGAAGGCTGGAGGAGGATGAGCCCAAGAAACTAGAAAAGATACTGCTCAACCATATGTAAATATACCCCTAAAGTGAGACACCTGTCAGCGGTCATTTCAGTGGAAACAGGACAATACCAGACACAAATATAATATTACATGTTCCAAAGCCAAGTGATGACTAGGTCATTATGAAACCGCGTGAAGGGTAACCACTTCTGTTAAATCTGTGTGTCTACAGAAGAGCATTACCTTGCTGGGTGGCCCCCTATCCAGTCAAGTTCAAGTGTGTGTGTGCAGGGCCAATTATAACTCCAAGCCTTTAGACAGACATTTTGTCAGGCCACAACTTATTTGATCTGACAATGATCTCCAATAGTCGGACATACGTATTTAATGTATTTATTTTAATTTTTTTTGCAGTAAAAGCAAATTTATTTTGGAAAAACTCTGATGGTTCACCAAAAAGATAATATGATACAAAAAAAAAAAGAAAAAAGAAAAAAAAAAGGAAATGCAGGGTTACTTTTAATGTTGTAGTGATTATGCTAACAAGGAAGCTTTTATGATACACAAAAAAAATTCACCAAAAAAAAAAGATACTCAGAGTTATTGCAAAGTTATAATGGTATGTCAAAACACTCATCCCAGTCGTCAAGGATAAACGTTTCTCTCTCTCTCTCTTCATTATCTGCAGGAAAATCGGACCACTCAAGTCGCCCTTTGATGTTCTCTTCTAATGTATGTAAATCTGCAAGTGCATCAGCTTTACACCCGCTAAGAACAGTTTCAAAGTTTGGTGTCACAGGAACACCTTGGTATTCATTGTGGTCATCGATCCTGGTCTGCACCAACTTCCTTGGGATACTTGTCAGACATGTACTTCAGTGACTTTATTGTTTTAAGTATGCTTTGGATACTATACACAATGTCAATACTATCGTACTGAAGGGTCAAACTAAGAATTGATGCCGGCTTAAGAACTTCAATAAACAATGCTGTGCTTATCAACACCTTAGGCTGTTTCCATTTCCTAAGGTAACCTTTCAATTTGGCCTGATCATCAGGTTTGACGGTATTATCACTAGACAATGAAGTTAGGTGGGCTATGTAAGCACCATAGCGATCTAACAATCGCTGAAGAGCTTTTCGCTTGTGGGAAATCCACCGTGTGCCCTGGCTCCTAACAGGACGATTCCCACCCTTAGGAAGTTCAAACACCTCCTTAGGGCTCTCTGTAATGCTGTCTAGTTCCCAACACTTCTTGGGAGAATTCTCATAAAGATAATATAACCGTAATAGCATTTCTTGAATTAAAGTGAACAGTGGACTGCGAAAAGCATTCTTGCAAGCTAATTCTAATCTATGTGCGTAGCACCACGACCAGTGAAGCCAAGGCAAAGTACGCTGCATCATTCCCTTTAACTCACCGTCTGCTACATTCACAGCTGCACCATCAGAACCACCACCAACTAGAACAGGCATACCGGACACTCCAAGCACAGATTCCACATTCACACTTTCAATACCCATGAATTTCAAACCCTCACGAACACACTCATAAAGACCGGCAGCATAACCTCTTGTTGGATTGCTCACTGATATAAAGCGAGTGCAGACATTTAATTCTTCTGTTCGATTATTTTTGGTACAATACACTATAACTATGAGCTCATCCTCTTGATTATTAGAATCGGTGGTGCCATTAATAAAAAAAATAAAAAAATTTATATTCGAAGCAGAGATAGAATTAAGGAAAGATTGTCGCAGGCTTTTAGCTATATATGTAGTAAATACTTTAGCTGAGTCAGGAGTATTATAAGCAGTACCTAAATCAGCCCCTAGATGAGCTTGAAGTTCCAGCAGTGGTGGATATTTAGCGAAAGGTAAGCTTTGTTTAGCCATCATATAACATATATTGAACTTTAGCTTCAGCCTACCCAGGCCCGTAGCCAGAGTTTCGCATTGAGGAGTTCGGATTTTAAGACCCAAAAAGCCACACCTACTTTAATTCTTATACTAAAAAACAAAAGATAAGTGCACTAAAGCTTATAATTTGTTATTCTATTTCAAACTATAATTCATTAAACAATGTTGATATTCGAGAGAAAAGCGGTATTATTCTCATGTAACCAGGCTTCTATCCATTACGGTGAGCTGTATATAAACAGTGCAACATTAATATGCCGTATTCGTACTACAAGTTATTTAATAGTACGGCGTGTAAACTGTCTGATCGAAATGCATTGGAAAAATCGCTATAACTAAGTGAAATAGCACGGAACAAAGTGAAACCACACCCTAGCTTAAGTAAGAGTAAGTGCGCAGCCAGTTTTTTTTTTAATCATTTGCTGTGTAGCTACACTAGATAGTGGACTTACTATATGTATATTTGAGGTTTAACTTTCTCAGACACTTCCGAAGGTTCGTAGACTCCCTTTCTAATCTGTTGAAAAAAATCCGTTGCTTGTGCTATTAATATCGAATCGCACGCTTACCGGTGCTATTATTCTTACTAAAGTGTTACGTACACTTTATAAAGAATGTAACGTAGCAAGCTTTACTCACGCTGATATGAGAGCGATTTTTTTTTCCATGGAGCTGAATGTTTATTAGGTCACTTAGACTCAGACTAGGCCAGAAACAGCAGAGAATTCAAGCGCAGCTTCAGCACGATTGAACAGACCATGATATTCCGGAAGTTATATGTGGGGTGTGGCTAAAATATTTGCTTCCGGTCACTCTAAAGGGTGTTCGACCGAACCCCTCGAACCCCCCCTGGCTACGGGTATGGCCTACCCAATGCTATATCATCCAAGCGAACAACACAACGGCCAAGAGGGCTACTAAGTACTGCAGACTCACCATTTTCTTTAGCCATATCAGCACGCAGTTTGGACATGGCAATAAGATGCACACCACTCCGCGCATGGTCCAACATATTGCTAAGCTTGAGGTTAGCAGATTCTTTGATCCAGGAGTTGGAGAAATTTCTTAACGTGCACAGACGAGCCTCATATTTTCTGCAGACATCACAATATAACATTTTGACGTGTAGCTTATCCCTGCTTAGAACACAACGCAGCCAGGACAAAGTCTGATGTTGCCTTTCGTGTTCCCTCTGCCACTTATCAAATGTAGCCTTCATAAACTTTCGTCGCTTGTTGGAAGAGCTGCCCAAGGAAGAAATAGAGCTACCGTCGGAGGAATCCGTTGCAGAGGTAAAAGCCAGTGCAGCAGACCATTTTCTAGCAGCCATTTTTTTGTTTGCTAACCTCAGCTGGTACCGCATGGCATGCGTTTATATTAGTGTTGCATCGATAGACTTATTTACAGACTTACTTACCGATTTACCGATATTCCCCTCTAAATATTGCCGATACAGAAGCAGATACCGATATTTCCTTTATAATTGCAACACTAGTTTATATTATGCTGCTTCAGCAATTACTTTTGTGCGCGTTCTTTCAGTTGTGAACTGGACCTACTTCTGGTGCTGCTGCTGTGAATTATGGTCTACCATTGTGGGAGACCATTCATCAAGTTAGGTGGACCACAGGCGTATATGCTAGGACTTTTGTCCGTTGACCGACTGCAATAACTGGCCCTGGTGTGTGTGTGTTTGTGTGTGTTTGTGCGTGCGTGTGTGTGTGTGATAGGCTTTGGGAAAAGGTGAAAACCAACTTCTAGCTTATTTACTATTCAAGGCCATTTGTTCTACAAATGATTTGAAAGGCTGAATTACTTATTTTGACAAAACATGTTTTTTAAAAATTATTTTCTGTTAGAGAGGCTGCTTGGACTACTTGCCAACTGAATCCAGTGTTCTAGCCTTGCCTAAAGGCAATTCAATACTTTGAACTAACAACTTATTCAGATAGCTGCAGGCCTATAGAAAATGTATTTAAGCAAACAGGCATTTTCTTAGGGTAGTATTTATTATATATAGTACTTATTACATGAGTCAGAGTGTGATATGGCGAAATATTTCAAGAGCAGGTCAATTTATTTTCATGAGCCAGAGGGAGTGAAATATCTTGCTGTATCATTCTGAAGAGTGTAATAAGTGTTTTTTTCTACCCTAGATATCTTCACTACTGTAGTTTGTACTAGGACCTTAACTCACATGGTATCAAGTTGGCTGTAGGGGTTCCCCAACCCCCCAGCTGATATTTTAGTAGCTGCTCTAACCCTGGTTGGGTAGGTTACACTTGGAAGGTAGCTGTAAAAAAAACAGGAAAAGTGGTGGACTTGGCTGTTTGCTATAACTACAAGGGTAATGAGCTTGTGAAATGACAAGCTTGAAATATGTCACCTACCTAAAATATCATTGTGAAGATATCTAGGGTACCTGCGAAATAGGCCATGGTTGCTAGGGCATGCTAAACTCATTTCTGCTTTCCCACGAGTTATTTTATTTCTGCAGGTCAGCAAGTACTACTAGGAGAAATCACCTACCAATAATAAAGACTAGAAGTCCATTGCATTTTAAATAAATAGCTCCGCTACTGCTGACATTTAGAAGCTGATTTTTTGTATATCATTTCTTAACCTTGCATGTTGCAATGATAATGATTAAAAAAAAAAATTCTACTTTAGTTTTCTATTTACTGACCTTACCGCATGAACTATGGTAAATTATTGCTGTAAAATTTCGTACATAAAAATATCTATATATAGGGTCAACCCCTTTTGGCCCTAGGCCTTGGCAAACTTTAAACCATTGCCGTTCGTCCTTTCCTGAGCAGTTCAGCTAGACATTTAGGAGAAATTAACTTTATAAAGTACTCATCATGTGCTACTTTCTGTTTCTACATAACTTAAACCTTTTGATAACAGAGTTAGAATAGATATACCACCAATACCCTCTTAGGCAAGAAGTTGAAACACTGGGCTAAGTATTAATTAACATAATTGGTGGCTTAGAACAAGGAAAATTTGCTATTATTATAATTATTTCAATTGAGAATGACTGAATCATTGTAGGAATACATTCAGATATACTACTGTTGGTTATTGTAATTAGAGTATAGTACAAATTGTATAGCTAACACAACACTCGTCTAATACACTCAAACACAAAACTATACAGTCTAACATTCAAGTCTATTCAAGCAGTTTTCAGTTATTCTTTATTGTTCATATCCTCCTTAGAGTAGTACTCCTCAGCATAGCAATACACTGGACATATTTCATCTCTTTTCCTAGGCTGATATTTTCCAGCAAAATACAAATACATGAGAAGACTGGCTGCAGCGAGACTGATGCAAACGAGATAATAAATCAGTCCACAGCTGAGATGCAGGTTATTAATTTGTAAAACAACGAACATTAAAACGTAAAAAAATGTTAGAAATGCTCCCTTGATTGCAAATGAAAGACCTATAAGAAATTTTTTCATTGAATTTGGACTCTGAGAAGAGATGAACTCATAATATGCAATTTGAAATAGAAGAATTGACAGAGAATACAAGCACTTAGGAAAAAAAGTGACGTAATATTGAAAAGCTGAGGTGCCATTATCTATAGAAAAATTGGATGTAATTACTATTTTTGTATAGGTACAATTTATATCTGCATATTTAAGATTAAATGCAGTCTCAAAAATCAAAGCAGTAGATACCATAGCTAATATCAAGACAAATATTCCTAAGCCAATGCGTTTGAACATTGTTGGAAGATAGTAGTGAACAAATGGGCGGAATAGCACGACGTAGCAAGGTATTATAACAACAACTATTAACCCTGATACTATGCCATTAAGAACATTGACAGCTTCACTCATTGGAAGGTCAATAAAGTATGATTGCACACCTATAATATCTATCAATGCTGTTACAGGACCCAACACTACCAAAAATTTTAATATGCCATAGAAGACCTTGACATCTTCGACTTCCTCTGTTGAAAATGGTCCACCATATTTAGTCTTTCCCAAATCCAGCCCTGAGGGCACATCATCTTCGCAAAATGTAAAGGCACTGCGGCGTATGGGAACTTTGTGGTGGTGAACAAATTTTGTCAATTTATAGACCAAACGATATGGATTAGGTCTTGCATGATCGATAAGAAACCAGTTCTCCCTCCTTTTAGCAACTACTACAGACAGCAGCAGTAATATTATGACTGGAATGAATGAAACAATAAAGTAATGTAGTTCAATGTAGGGCAATAAAATATTTGTAACTTGAATTGAAGATGAATTTAGTTGAAAAATCCATATATACCAATGTATAAACAAACTTTGGTGGCCCTCTGGAGAATCATGGAGCTGATCCATTCCAAACTGAATGAAGTTAGCATTAAGAGAAACTAAGCATATAAATAAAAGTGTAACAGCAACACTAATAGTGATTACTAACAAATACATTACTAGTTTATACCCTGTAGGTGCGAAAAGCAGGAGTATTATTAGGAGAGAAGATATTAGTAGGAATAATATATATAAATATAAGCTTCTTACTACTGTTTTATAACGACTGAACTTGATGTCTGCCACTTATCCAGCGACTGGATAGATGCAATATGATAGTGAACTTATATAGAAGTAGATTTCATAACTTGATGGACTGACTTTGTAATAAAATATGATAAAAAAACTTGCTGTAGTGAGAAAGTAAGAGAAAAGTGTTAAAAATACCCACAACAAAATAATCAAAGCTGCTTTAGAAGACACACATTTGTGTGATCTCTGATATCTTCTTTTGTGAAGACCCCAAAAATTGTAGCATGATGTAGTCATTGATACTGGTGAAGGCTGTCTACAGCTGTCCTCCAGTGATGAGTAGTTGGACATGATGACCCACACAACACAGACTGTAAAACTTGCTAGCAATATCCTTTGGCAAAAAATAATTGTTAATGCAAGTACTATTCTTAGCATAATCCAAAGGCTTTAAGTAATGTAGAAACAGGAAGTATTATGCGAGTACATTCTAATTTGGTATTTCCCCTTTGAATTTTTTCCGACTTCAGTGAGAAACAAAAATAAGTATGATATAAATAGCAAATTTTCTCGTTCTAACATCCAATATTGTTAATTAAAACTTAACCCGATGTTTTGACTTTTTGCCAAAGTCCTCTTCAAGGGTCAACTAGACAAGAGGACTTCTGCAAGAAGTAGAAACATCGAGTTAAGTTTTAATTAATATCGGCTGTTAGAAAGAGAAAATTTGCTATTATCACTGCTTGAAGGTGCTTGTTTTACTAAATTGAGGAAACTACTACACTAAAGATTTACTGCATAGTTTACTCATTTAGTAAAACATACTTAGTTTTACTTGACAGGAAACCTTAAGTAAAACATTGTACCATGTTTTACTGTAGTTTTACAGGTCTGTTTTTTTACACCTTTGTTTTACTCATGGTTTACTGAAGGGTCCAAATGTTGTTAGTTAACTATTAAATGCATTTAACTAATTGTTTAGTTAACTTCTTGCATTATATTATTAAGCGAAATTAGAAAGCTAGGAACTGTAACTTGGCTGATGATTAATTGAAGAAGAATCCCTCATAAGCGCCAGCATATCCAGTGTGCATACCACTGCACAGTTTTATAACTGGTGTAGTTTTTTGCTTGATCACTCAGGTCCCAGGTCCTTCCAGAGAAAGACACAATTAGATAGTGACCCCACCTTGAGTTTATAATGTCCCTCCAACGGCATTGATGAAAATGTAGCTACGTTAAATGTTTGTTAGGCTATGTACTGTTGCGTAGACATAGGCGGCTCTGTGCATCGTGAACTTCCTCCCTCAGGCCCTAAGTACTTCGCTGCGCTAGACGCTGGACCGTTAAAATAACGCTGTTTCCTCCCCAGCAGCCTCGCAAAGATACTGCATTATCTCATGGAAAACCCTTTTCCAGTTATGTGTAGGTAAGTATCGCCAGGTTAAATAAGTTAAAAACGCTTTACCATTAAAACTCTCTACTGGAAGTGGTCGTCTAAATTATTGTTGCGCGCTAGTCTACTGATTCGTAATACGGTACGGTACGCTACTGTGTCTTGGTGAACTTGAAGGAAGCTTTCGCTATCTACCCTGGCTTATGCTTCTGGGTAAGTAGTTTTATTGCTAGCAGTCTGTGGGTTTCTAAGTATTTTAGCTGCACAGGGTCACCCAGGTCATTTGTTTTTCCTGGTGAAGTTGTGTTTCCTGAACAATTTTTTCTAAGTTATGATAGTGATATTTTGTGGTAGTTTTAGTATGACAAGGGCTCGTCAGTTTGTTTGTTTCATAGTACTCTTGAAAATTTTCATTTCTTTGTGAGAAAGTGTGGGTGCATGTTGGAATGGTTTCTAGTTACTGAATTATTCTAAAACATGCTCCACCAAAATTATCCTCACTCATAGCTTTTTCCCATGGCCACCCTAACATCCTTTAGTGTGCTCCTGGACAATGAAGGGGAGATAATCATTGCATGCAACTCAACATATTATATTTTCTACTTTGTTTTAGGCCCATGGTTTCATGTAGTCTCGCTGGCCAGACCCTTTACCTAATCGCTCTGCTCAGAAGGGTCTGGTTACCCTAACGTATCTGTTTGGTATCTTTCCCCAGGATTCCGGGGGAATGTATAAAATGTGTATGTCTTACGTCAAATTTAAATGTGTGTGTCTATAAAATGTGCGTACAAATATTTTTAGCTAGTCCCACCAGTGTGCAGTGATGGGAAGAAAAAATGCCATTTTTCACATTCAGTTCATAGAATAAGACTAGGACAAGTCATAGGAGCCATGACAACCACTACTGCCATAAGCAACTTGGCATGATACAGTATAGTATTGATGACCATTACCAAATGTAAGTCTTATGACCTCATAGAGGTAGTTGCAGGTCTTATAAGTCACGATGTGTGGGACTGGTAGACAGTTAATTTGCTAAAAAAAATTCAACAGACAATGTTGGTTGGTGGTTGTTGTTGTTGTTTTTTTTGTTTGTTTGTTTGTTTGTTAACCCTAAGAGTGCATGCGCAAGAGGGTAGTAGTAGTTGCCCTGTCAGTCTGTCTGTCATGTTCTGATTTTGGAGATTACTGACTATTAACCGTTGATTTAGGTATAAACTTATTCAGAAAGAAGATTTAGGACCTTTTATTGTGCTACTTTTTTTTTATTTGGGGCTAATTGTTGATGAAACGTGAAGCTTTCAGCTCCCTAGCGTCACATCATAATCACTTGAGCAAATAATTTCTTGCAGCCCGCAGTGTAGTTTGCTTTATGCTCAGGGAAGTTAACCAACGTATTTGAATGAAGTGAAGTTCACGTTGAAAAACTATAACAGTGAGTGCTTCTGGCTAGTTTAGCTTCTCTTGTGAAGACAGCATTTCCATGTACTGTTTTCATTGCTTGAGCTATATTGATGCCTCATTAAAATAGCTAACAGATTGCTTTGTTCTTTTTGAAGGAGATTATATTATTATAATAGCTAGGTAATGTTTAATAGCACTGAGGGTTCGCACCTTTGGTGCTTCATTTGTTTTGTTTTTGTTTTGTTTCTTATTCTTATTTAAAGCTTATCTGTATTATATAATTTATAGCCAGTACACAATGTTTTTTGTATGGTAGTCAAGGTGGTGTAGTTTCACTGACCATACACGCCCATCCTTCTGCTGTAGCTCAAGTACGCAAGCACACAATCATACACACCCACTCCATATACACAGTCCTAGGGGAAAAGGCTTGTGATGTGCTTCAGTAAAAAAAAATTGACATATAAGGTGAAAGGGTAAAAATTCATCTTCATAAAAATCATCATGCACAATTTGTTTAAACAATTTACACGGCCGACTTAATTAAATTAGCGTACGAGACCACTCACAGCAATTTTTGGGACTTAAAAAAACAAACAAGCTTTTCCAAGGAATTATTGCGCTGTATAAATTCTAACTCTATATAAGACTTGCTTACTAACAAAAGAAACAGGAAGGAACCTAAGAAGCTTAACAAATAAAGCAGCAAATGTATATTTATTGTTTGTTCTTAGCTAGTCAGCACATATAACACACAACACTCTCACATGCACGCGTTCACTGGATATATACCAACACAAAATTTACAATGTAGTCTCTTGGTGGCTTGGGCAATGAATTTTCAAGTATGAACAGTGATGACAAACAGCGCGTTGTTAACCAAGGTAACGAATGAACACAACAAATGTGAGTCAAAGTACATACATACGTCCAATCATATATGATATATACAATAATATATCCCTGATTTTTTGTGTTGTCCCTGATAGTGTCTCGCTCGCTGCCAAATTGCATATATAATTACCACGGTTGAGCTTTGTATGTGTGTGCGTGTTTGCATGACTTTTAACTTCATTCTCATATTCTACCACTGCTCTGCATTTTATCACGTGATGCCAGGAATGATTCTCTCTAAGACTGTTGCTAGCTGTACTAACTTCAGGGATGATGTTTCAGCCTTCATGGCTTGAAGCTGTAGTACTAGTGGCTAGACCCATCGGTTTTCTTCCTAACCACAGTTATATGGTATTGTTCTATCTTGTGTAAAACCAGGGTTTTTTTTTTTTCAGGGAGCGGAGGGGTGGGGGCTTGTACATCTTCTTAAATCTAGTTTGCCGCCCTTCTCCCACCCCTTAGGGATTAAAGACATCCTAAAATTAATTGTACTCAATATTTACAAGAAGAAAAAAAAAGAATACATTGAGATATGATATTTTTTTCCTTCCAAATGTCAATTAGTCATCATTAGATAACTGTGGCTAACCTAAATCTTAGTCTAATTTAATCAGCGTCATTTGTAATAAACTTCTTTCCGTATGAGCAGCGTAAGGCAGACTGTGGCAAGTGCATTGGGGATGCTTAGCCTGTATTATCTATTGTGCTGCTCAATTATGACACTGAGCAGTAATATCTTTTAAGGAAATGATTTCTTTGTGATTTCATCAATTGGTAAACTTTTGTGGCTTTTTTGTTGTCCAGGGGCATGGAAGATTATTTGGAATAGGGTGGCTCCACTGTACTTGAGTTAGACAGGGAAGTACTTTGCTTCCCTTTGCTCCCCTCCCCCCATCATCCACATATGCACACACACACACACACACACACACTCACAACACACACACACACATATCCCAGATATTAGTTTGACTTTCGTGGAGACATTTGCCCCAATTTTTCATAAAGTTTTGTGGTAGTTAATATAAATATAATATAATATGGAAGGTGTAAATTTTAACAACTTCTACTGTACTAAACTAGCCTGTTTAATGTCTACAAGTGTTGGAATTACAAGCACGCAACACAAATCCGAGAATCTTGAATTATGTTGAGCTAGTTTTACTTGAGACATACACTTTCAATGTAGGAGTGTGAAGTGGCAGGTGTAATAGTGCAGTGACTACTCCACTGGTGTACACGTGATGACTCCTGGACTTCAAAACTAGAGGTGAGGAACTCTAGAATGACTTCTTAACTCCAATAACAAGAAAGAGGCCTTTTGAAATTATTTTCTTATTTACTATATTTATTACTCATTCTAATTGACTTGTGGATATTTCCATTTAATGCACACTTAGACAACCTGAAATATATAGGGAGCGACTTAGAGTCTGAACTTTTAGAAGTCTTGTCACTTCATTTACTAACAGAATAATCCTTTGAAACCATTTGTATGTGTGGCGGGACACACACACACACACGCACACACATTATATTGATTCAACTCTTCATTTGTAAAGTATTGAATTCAAATGAAAGGTGAAGAGTTCCCAGATCATTTGGTCAATGACCTGATGATAGCCATGCACAATCACCTGGTCTCACACGCGCACACACATAGCTACAGTAATGAAGTAAATGAAAGTGAAAGAAGAAAAGTAATGGTACACATGATAGTTAGTCATTTGTTACACAGGGGCTGGAGTCAAGTATTTCTATGGTCCTGTGATTTCCAGATAATGTAAGATTCATTAACCCTTTCACCGCCAAGTTTATGACGACCAGTTCGGTAACATGAAAATGTAACTAGTGATGTGCTTGAGCACAAATAGCGAGCGAGCCTAATACTACACTGGAGTGTTAGACGTTTGGTTTTAACTTCTAATATTCAAGCTAGCTACTAAAAAAAGTGGAGTTTTTAAATTATGTATTATACGGTAAAGGCATTCAATGCCATTGTAACCACTCCCTGAAACTATTTGAATTGAAACAAAAAGCCAAGTCACGTTCTTTAAACTTTTTCTTTGGAATATTCTTAGTAATTGTTGTAACGCACAATACTTTCACATAACTGAACATACGTACGCAAGACTTACCTTCGTGGTAAGTAACTACACTGCAACTAACTCGATAGAAATGGAACTCCAGTAAGTTTTTTTGAGTTTAAACTGCACCCACAAAAAAATTCAAAGTGTCAGTAAACAATTCAATTTCTAGGGTGATACGGGTAATGGTTAAACCGGAGGATACTGTTTAGTGATGTTTGGAACGGGGTTGAACGCTGAGTCAACTCGAAATTACGAGAGGGTCAAAGTACAAAATGGCATACGTACGTCCAAACATATAAACAAACAAACATTCCCGGTTTTCAATTGTGTTACCCCTGAGAGTGTCTCGCTCGCTCCGCTCACTAATAATATTTTATTTTTTTATTTTTTTTCCTGCAGGCAACTGGGTATTTTCAGGCACTTTTCATGACCATTACCAATTCTGGAATAGCAGCATGGCACCACTAGAAGTAGTGTGGCTGTCCATGTCTTACGAGTCACTATAAGTCTTAAACGAAGAGGTCGCATATTAAGGCGGTGTAGCTGGGGACATGTTCCGCTATAAGTGAAAAATGGCTGACACGCCCCCTTGTTTTAAAATATTGGTGTGGCCATTGCTGTACCTGTTCCGACACCCCTGTGATATGTGACTCGAGTAACTCGCCGTCATTTGGCTAATATTACAGTCCTGTAATCATTATGAGTGCATACATATTACACCCTGAGTATACTTGTCTCTGCCCACTTTTATCTTGTAATACCACGTAATGTATCCATGTGTGTCCGTGCGATGCGTACTATATAACCAATTGAACATGTCAATCTCTACTGGCATTCACGACCTGTTGGTACTCATTCCTATAGTAGTATTATGATTTAGTACAATGCATTCTAGTAAAGATGTAATTTGCAATAGATTTTAAGTAATTATACACTACTGGCTATTCAATTCCATTTAGTACACACTATGTGCACTTGAAGTTATATAGAGTGAAACTTATAGTTTAAAAATTTGGACTATTATCACTAATTTCTTTCCACATTCAGAATATTTTTTGAAATCTTGTGTACATATACACGCACACACACATGTGCACATACATGTGTGATGAGATACTGCCAATGTGTATACCCATTTTGTGCTGTAATGGGCTTCCTGTATCACCTAGGTGAATAATGATTTGGTGTAAGAAGGTTTGAACATGTAGGTGATGAAGTGTGTGTGCATGTGTTTGATAGTGTTCATGTGGTGCACAAAAGTATCATTTCATGGTTATAATCATGCATTTTGCGGGTGTGTTTTTCTGGCATATCAGTTAGCAGTTTTTACCTCCTTTGCCATTGCTTCAAAGTTCAATGTTAACAACTTTGGTTCAATCCTTGGCAAGGACACTTTTTTTTTCCTCCATTTTTTATTTTTTATTATTATTTTTTTTTGTTGTTGTTGTTGTTGTTGTTGTTGTTTTTTTAACTGGGCATTCTTCTTTTCTTTTGTCCCTTTTTCTTTGCACTCTGGCTTCTAGTTTTAGTTTATGATTTTAGCCCAACAGTACACTTCAGCATTAACTCTCACTGACCTACTGCACTCACAACAAGCTGGCCACGAACAAGACAATATACTTTTTCACAGAACTATTGACACAATAATTAAATGATGATCAATTCTTTAAATATGATTGATCAATAATATGAATTAATTTTACTCATTTTGAAGCTTATAAAGCAATACCAATATGTACTACATGTGCACAGTCTGTAAAGCAATGAAAATATAGTAACATTGTCATACCAGATTTTTAAATATCACACCAAGATTAAATTGTTTTGACGTTTGTCTGAGCATTGACGTATAGTTATCATCCACACTGCATACATACATACATACATTCACATATACTTATTAATAATTATCCGCACACTAGCGCAGCAGAGTAAAATGATAGCATTTTTTTAATTGTCCATAATATATTTTGTTCCATGCTCGATATCTTCACAATAATATTTTCAAGTTTATGACCCATGGCATATTTCACAATATCACACGCTGAATTGCACAAGCTCATTACCTTCAAATACACTGGTAGTACTGTAGCAATCACCAATCTTACTAGTTCCCCAGCTATCTTTCTCTACAAGAACTATCTATCCAGGTCAAAGCAGCCAATAAACATTGGCTAACAGTGTGGAAGAGCCCCTTTTGAACTAACACTACCAACTTTACAAGCTTAGTTTGCAGTGAAGATATATATTTATCTAGCATAGAGTATACACAGGTGTAGCAAGATAATTCATTCTGCAAGCTTTATTTTCGCTCATCTTTGGCTCATGAAAATAAGTCAGCCTGCTCATGAAATGTCTCACCACATCATGCTTGCTCATGTAATATGTGTGTGTATTGTATGTCCATAAGTTTGTGGCAGCACTATTACAGTTTGGATTTTGTGTCTGTTGTTACTGCCTGGGCCAAATAGCTGAGAGTTAGGCAGCAGTAATTTTGGAATCAGCATGCAGAGAGTCTCAGCACTCAATTAAGACTGCTATTGCCGATTATAGTGACACGTACTCAATCATTGGCAACTATTCACCACAGCTATTCCACCTCATGCAGAGATCCTTTTAAGCACATTGCATGGGCATATAATATGTGTGTGTGTTTTCTGTGAAATATTATTTCTATTGTTTTTCAACTAAGGCAAGACTATGGTTGTGGTAAGGTAATGAACACAGTTGTAGTCATGAAATGAGTACTGGCATATTATTTTCTAGGTGGCAGTTAATTGCATTTGCTGAGTTATTGTGTATCAACTGTAGCAGACTTAAAAAATAAAAAATAAAAGCTGTAGCACTCACATCCGGTTGTTAAATAACCAAAACCTCGCTTGGTTTCAATCAAACTGTCAATCTCATGCCATCACCAAGGTAGGTGGTCTCAATGATCAAAGGTCATCTTTATTCTATATTATTAATAGATGGATATTTTTAGTGTAACAGGTGTTCTAGTACATATCTGAGTATTTATAATTGTGATGTCAAAAATTTATAATCCACCAAAAGTATATATACATATTTTTTATTGTGTGTGTGTGTGTGTGTGTGTCAAGATGATGGAGGGACAGGACGCGATTTGAATAGAGAGAGTAGACGTGGTACATGACCCCACAGGACAGGAGTAGCTGGAGGGGAAAGTGAACAGCAGGGCTGGAGAACGAGGCAAAGAGAGGGCTGTAGAAGGAAGAGCAGAGGAGGAAGACTGCTGCTCAACTATATAGATGTACATGTGCCCATAAAAAGCCACTCTGGCTAACGGATCTTCCAGACCAATGATGAATTGCCCCCCCTCAAGATGACTGGAAAAGACACCATGAACATTCCAGCTTAACTTGTTAATTTACACCTGTTGTCATGCATTCTATCATATCCCACTTCATTTGTACACTTCTTTTTGAACTCACAATCATCAATTTGGTTTCATGTCATTAATTTGTTTTCTAATATACTTAGACTTTGATACACTATGGCGGTTGCTATAACTTTATCAAATGTAAAGAAGAGCACCGAAGTGCAGCCCCAGCGAAATTCTAGTAATAATAACATACCCTACGCTGCGACCAGTGAAGAAACCATATATTTCAAATAGTTTAACTCCCAGATTCCTCCACGTTATTGGAAACACTAACTCAACTCATTTAAAATTCAGTTGTAACATACATGTAGTTATAGTTATAGTAAGTTATAATACTGATCTCTTGAATGAGATGTATGAATAATATACTGTTGTATACTGCCTTATAATGGCTAAGAATTTCATAACTGGGCATGTCAAGAAAAAATTAAAATGACCTGACTGAAAAACACCTAATACACATGAATGTATCCATTATTAATAACATAGTATAGCTACAAAGACCAACCTAGGAGTCATGCTCAGGCATGTAGCCTTTAGTGTGGTGTAACTGTGGATAACACAATTTGCATCATAGCATAGTATAGTTTGGAGAAGTGACATGGTGTTCAAGGTGACTTTCATATTAATCTTACTATCATTTTTTGAAAGTAACATCTTAGGCAATGCAATTAAAAGTACTGCTTGTTATGTCAGTAGCAGATGTTTTAGTTGAATTAACGATCACTGGAGGCATGCAGAATACTCAACTCAGAAGTCTGGTCAGTAGAGCTATAAAACTTTCACTATATCAATCACTAAAAACTATATCAAACAAACTTTTAACTTTATTTAAGAAGCTAACATTAGTAACAATTATCAATTATTAATAAATAATAATAAAATAATAATAATAATAACCATTTTTTAATTATTAAAAATCCAAGGATGGATAGGCACAACCCAAAACGGCTGCGGCATTCCCAGCTGAACTGCCACTGAGAGTTTCTGAAGGAAGTAGCTAGTACCACATAGTTCACCAGTTGCCAGAGACACATCTGCCTAGTGTCTGGACAGGTGGCATCATCCTATACAAAAGGTCTTCCAGCATTCCATGGCACTAAAATCATGCAATTCGGTCATTTACCATTGGATCTGGAAAAGCCAGGAGGTTTAAATCTGGAGGGGACTTTAGCAGCTGACTGAGCAGGTGGATGATATCATTTAAAACAGTTTACTTAGAATGTCTGCCTACACTGAACTTGCAGCTCAGCCCATGAGTCCCAAGAGGAGACATTTGCATGAATATTTATTAGAGATAATGAACTGAGGGGACTTTAGCAGCTGACTGAGCGAGGTGGATGATATCATTTAAAACAGTTTACTTAGAATGTCTGCCTACACTGAACTTGCAGCTCAGCCCATGAGTCCCAAGAGGAGACATTTGCATGAATATTTATAAGAGATAATGAACTGAATGTTGACAGGTTTATCAGAACACTTTAAAGATGCTTTATCTTGAGAGAGGGCAATAGACGAGCTTAATACTGTCCCACTTACGAAACATCAGCGAACTTTCCGATTGTTTTTTTAAGTAACTGTAACTATAGCAACAGTCCACGCCTTCTGAGATTGGCCATGCTTACCGCGTGCGCTCTGGATGGAGTTTGATGCTAGGAGTGTCTGGTGAAAGAGACTGCGATAGCAACGCTAGAAGAAGGTTAGGGGTTTCGTGGGGAGTTTGAAACTGCGTACAAACTAGCTCTTGTGAGACTAGTGACTGTACGAGCATTAGTGTTACTTTGGCTCTTGCTAATAATAGTAAAATTTGGTACCCTGAGCTTTCTTTATTATTTGGATAGGTGATGTAGCTAAGAGATTAGTAGTGTTTAGTTTTCTAGTTGCACTTACGTTTAATTATGTGTATAGTGTGTATGGTCTCATTTTATAGGACCACACACACAACATGAAATGTTTCTTAAAAATAGTAATTTAGATTGACACTAAGTGAAACCTATCTAGTCTATCCCACTCAAGTGATATTGAAGTGTAGTAGAGCTTAAGGATGCTAAAGTAAACTTATTTCTAGTTTAAATGATCAGGTAAAAAAATTAAGATCACAGAAATATCTGATGATTTACTCCATATAGCGACTGAATTATTGACTAGCCAGTTAAACATTAGTAATAAGAATAACTATTTTTATTTAGTTTTGCCAAATACCAAGATGGTCTTATTCTACCGTGTATCTGCTATAAGTATTGAAAAGAAGAAAAATGAAGGAAAAAACCACTTGCAAGCTGCTGTAAGTATGGAAGCCTGTATTGTAGTGTAGACTTCCAAGCGATTTTTATTTCATTTTGTGATTGCGTATTACATAACTTGAAATATTCTTTAGGAATAGTGTTTACAATTTTTGATATAGATCACTTTTATTCTTCACAAGCTAGTTGTAGCCACTCACCTTCCTTTAGATGAATCCAAAGCCTCTTAAATGCACCTGTAGCATGTCTTCATTTGTGCAATGTATAGCTGGCCTGATGGTGTACTAAATTATAGTGTGAATTGATACCACATTTCTTGTTTCTCATCAACTATATTGGAAATTGCGATAATGTAGTTGACCTATAGGAAAAATATTGAAATGGTATATAACAAGTATGAGGTAGTAGGGGTGTGGTTAAAGCAGTGGGCTTGACCTGCATAATAAATTTTGAAGTGGCTGTATCACCCAGGAAGGTGCAGATGAGAAACAAGGTATTTTGTTTGTTTGGCCTAAAATAAACTAAGACTTCATTCCATAATGAGGAAGAGGTCTGTCAGCAAGTAATGTTTTTTTATTATTTGTTTGGTACACTAATGTTTTTACACCTTCAATAGTTGCAGTGTGTGCATGCATTGTGTTACAGACAGAGTTCAGTCTCTGAGCTGTATATGATGTATGTGGTTAGATGTGGTGGCTTGTACCTGGACTGAGCAGCTGTAATTTATTTTGTGAAGTTGACACTGTAACTACACTTTCTCCACTACATACACAATTCAATTCATTGAAGTGAGATGTGTCAGGAGGTGTACCCAGGTATGTATGTGATTTATGATTAATGATCATGACCCACTAAGGTTTAAATTTCAGTCTGCTATCAAAATGCATTGAATTATGGTCTAAGGACATAGAGCTGTGTGTGTAATGTATATAATAGAGTATGTGGGTTGTGTTGGTCTGCAAATGATGGTGATTAACCCTCAGCGCTCATGCATGAGAGGGTTATAGTAGTCATCCTGTCTGTCTGTCTGTCTGTCAGTCTGTCACGCTCTGATTTTGGAGATTACTGACAATTAACTGTTGATTTACTGCTGTGGCATTCTTTTTCTGCGTTTTTGCAACTCAGTTATTGTTGTGCACCATTTAGAACAAAAACACCTCCCCAAATCCGGAATTTAAACGGCATGCGTAAATCAAGTGCACGCTCGGTGGTTACATGCACTCGATATACATAGTACAGTGTTGTACAAAATAGTCGTTGTACAAAATAGTCGGTATTAACTACATTCCAGTTTACAGCCAACAAAGGCAGCTGTACCTCATAATTGTCTTGCCATGATGCTCCCACATTAATTTTGTGACCTGTGTTAACGTTTGGTGAGAAACCGGTAATACCGTGTGACTACAATTGAAACATTGTCTCTATGGTATAGAGCTTTTGTCAAAGTGCAATGATAATATCGGTATATCTCCCAGCTGTACTACCATATGCTATTGGACAGATGGACCAGATTTTGGGAAATAGAGTTTATCATTATTTCTGAGGAGGTAGCATAGGGTAAGTGTGTGCACACACTCAGTCTAGAGACTACTTGTGAGCCCTATAAGTAAGACGTAAGCCTCAATTGGGAAGGTATGTGGTCCCTTTGTTTTAGTTTCATGTAGTTATGTTTGAGGTGATTGGAAGATTTTATGATCATGACCAGTGCATAACTGATTACGTGACATCTGTGTGACCTTTGAGTTGCTATTATGTAGGGTGAGAGGAATAACAGGAGACACATTGTGTTTATATGGCCTTAAAATGAAAAAACAAAAACAAAACAGGTTGCTGGTTTTATTATAAGTCATTATAGATATGGTACAGGTGAAGGCTTGACTTGGTTATTACATATGGCACCATATGTATCAGTTGCATGGTATTATACTGTTCAGGATTGACTGTTGTCACATGGTAAAGGCACATGTATCAGTTCAGTGGTGTTGTGAGTGTTCTATTGAAAATCTTGTGTTAGACTTCCTAAGCCTTTTGCAGAGATTTGAGGCAGTGGTTTATGCTCCATTCATCTGTAATGTCCACCAGTGTTAATTTACTAATTTCTTGTCTGCTCACAAGCCTCAAGCATATGTGATGATAACCATTAGGCGTACCTGAGGTTCTGGTTGGCTTTGTGTTCGTTCCTGCATTTAGCTACTCCTTATGAAGATAACATTTACATCTACCAGTTTCATTGCTGGAGCAGTATTGATACTTGACTAGGAATAGCCAAATAAATTATTATTCTTGTTGCCTGAGAAATGATTTTGTAGAAGCTAGCTAGTGCATAGTAGTGCTGAGGGTTCATGAGTAGGTGCTTCAGTTATATAATAGCTAGGTTGTTTTTTTTTTGATTTTTTTTAGTTTTTTTTTATTTTTTATTTTATTTTTTATTTTTTTGCTAAGCTCACCAATAGTTATTGAATATTTACTATTTGTGATGTAGGAGTCTAATTCAGTATGGATAATAAGCAACGAATTTCACGTCTCATTCTGTTGTCATGAGCTCCTACTGGGTAAGAAGCTACTTACTGGCTTTATGGATGTGTATTTGTTGGCCAGATCTCTACATGAGTCATCAGTATATTTATCAAATTCTATAGAGTATTTTATCTAATGACCAGTTTAGTTTAAGCTGCAAGATTTAACTTAATCTTGCTGTCAATGTCATTCACCTGCTAATTGTCATATCATAGTCCTGGTGATTATCCTTTACCTGCTAATTTTATTATTATGGATTCAAGTGACCTGTTAAACGTAGAGGTCGTTTTTATAATTCAATGCTATTCTTCGTACGGGAAATCTGTGGCCTCGTATACCACATTCTGAACTCCTTTCGGAGGTCCGGGTATAAATGGAAGAATCCCAGGCATGCCCTTTTACCTCTAGCTCCTATTCAAATTAAAATAAAGTCAAGAGAACCCTCCATTATACGTAGCTCACTATCCTTTCAAGTCAATCCACACCATGTTTACAACAAGTGCCCTAACTAAAAAAACAGCTATATGTAATCATTTTTGCGAGTAATACTCAAGTCCATCTATCAATGCCATGTGTATGTACCAAAGTATTTTTTGATTGAAGATGAACCCTCAGGATAGTATCTTGGAGAACTCTGACAGCACGCTGTATATCTTTTGCAGTTGAATTAGCTGCGTCAATGGCAAACAGTACTTTTTCATTTCTATTTAGATCCCGCCATTTGTTCTTGTTTTTTCCCTTGTTTTTTATTTTATTTCGTCTTCTAAGATGCTCATGACTTTGTTTCCAAGCTTTTGTGTGCGCTAAGTTGCTGTAATGCTACTAAAGGGGAGTCGGTGACAAAAACTGTCAGCGCCCATTTTCCACTTATCGCGAAATATGTCCCCGGCTACCCCCCTTTTATACGACACCTTCGTGTTTAAGAAACTAGTTAATAGTTGAAATATAGCTTGAGCTAGTATATTGTGGATCGTTTATTTACCTTATTTAGGCCAGATCTTTTGTTATTCCTGCAGTTATTTTCATTTTGTTCTGAGTTTTTCTAGACCATTTGGGCTCCCCCACCCTGTAAAGCAAAAAAAAAATTTTTTTAAAACTATTTCATTCTTAATAGTGTGGCACATGAATTTCCCATTCCAAACTATATGGGAAAAATCGTTATTCAGTTGAAATCACACTGGGACAGTGGAATAGCATGTAACTGAGTGAAATAGCACATAAACTAAGTGGAAACTAAGTGAAATACCATGGTAGCTAAGTGAAATAGTACGGGTGAGTGCGCACGCATGCAGCATTAATCTTGGAAACGTAGAGTTCAAGTTGTTTCTAGTTGGAGACAATGTCATTCTTTACCACAGAAGCTCTACCCGTATTAGACAGAATGTTTTTCAACAGATTAGAAGGGGCCGTAGGTTGAAAACGAAACAAAACAAAAACTGACCTGACCTACTATTAATGAGTGATAGCATGGGTAACCTGTGCTACTGGGGATCAATAGCACTCATAAAGCAATTGAAATAGCACTTGGCTTCACCTCATGCTATTTCAATCGCGTTACTCGTACAATTAATCCCGAACAGAACGGTTTCCCGTGCTATTACTCATACAGATGACTCCCTCAATTTCCATTATGCCCCCTTCAAATTAGAATTTTATTGATTTGCTCAAAATATTTCCCTGATTGTAAAATGTTAGCTCAATGGTAGACATAGAGGTTGTGAATAATCTAGCTTTACATAAGTGTAGATGAAGGTCCCACAAAGTCACAAGATGTGAATCATCCTCAGAACTCCTTCCTTATTTTTCTTATATTGTGTGCAATTTTTGCATTGGAAATAAGTATAGGTTGCATCGTGAGGTAAAGGTAATTACGGGATTTACACAACCGAGAGCTGAAGGCCCGAGGATAGTGTAAGTTCCGTACGGACCGTACCGAGTGGTGCAGCTGACTGGTACCATGGCTTTAGGCCATAGGAATTGCAACCAATCGCAAATTTAATTGGACCGTTTAAAGAAGCTCGGGGCAAAAATACGCTGCCTATGAGGTATATGAAATGTATTCACCGCATTTTGAGCAATTTGATTGGGAGGTTTGAACTTACTATGGTACAATATTATCTATATGCATAAGATTTTATTTTACGTTTTAAGAATTAGCTCACTTTTTACTGTGGGAGGTTCTTGTTGTGTTTGGTTTCAAACAGTAGCTAGTTGTATTTGTGTAGTACTCAACCTCCCCAAGTGTGTGAAGGAATATATTTTTTGGGTGGAGTTAGCAGCCTCACTTTAAGAAATTGAGATTTTAAGATATAAAGTGCGAATTACTAATTTACTGAAAATTCAATGTGTTTCGCCACAACTTGGTATAGAAGTGAAATTTTGTCACTGATTGTAAGATATAATTGACTATTTAATATCTCTATGTGATGCAGAGATGACATGAGAACCATCAATGGAGGTTGCTAAGGACATGAATACTCAGAAGGCAAGCACACAATACTTGTGTTAGGGCTGTCTGAATGGTGTATGTGTGTGCATGTGTTGTGTAACATGGTCAAGGAGCACATCTTGTAGCAAGAGTTTTTGTGTTTCATTAGTATGAATTCAGTGAGTAGTCCATGGAAACCTGACAAGTGTAGTGGTTGACAGTATAAATGAGTGGTTAATGTAACATCTATTAACACTTCCATTCAAAGATGTGATGCTGAATTGGGCACTATTACCTCAGAGCAAGCAGCTAAATTACCTCATCCACACTACTCTCATTCATACTAATGGCACTGAATAATGAAAGGGACTTTCTGTGTTAGCTAACCTTCAGTGTGCTCTTGAGGGGTTACAGTAGTCAACTTGTCATTCGTTCATTCATTCACTCTGTCAACGTCATGCGGCTGCAAGATTTGGTTATATTCGTTACGCGGGTAAGTAAACGGAATGTCAATTATACTGGAAGTGACAATTCAAATATGTTTTCTCGATTTCTGGTTCAATTGCTTTGCTGAATACAGCCCAGTTCAACTGCCAGTTCTCTGCTTTGAAGGTTTACCCCCCAGTATTTTTGCACCAAGTGGAGGTGAAGTGTAGCTTACTGATAGCTTAAAAAACTCATTTTTTTTCCTTTGCGTCATAAGGTCCCTTTTTCTAGACCCACTCACTATTACAGAAGGATAAAAATAAATTCATAGCAAAAAATTCCACGAGGTTTTGTGGTAATGTATACTATCACAACTTTCTGTGTACTCCACTGTGACGATTTCTGCCCCTACCTTAGCTACTATCACACTTATCCGAGCCTAGCTAGCCCTGGTCGACAAGTGTAGAGTTAAATTTTAATTAAGATAAGTTATAGTCAAGATTCGCAGTAAACACTATCATCCAAATCTTAGGGAGGCAAACTGGATCTTAAAGGGTGCAGTATCAACCCAGAACCTGTGGTAATCAAGTTATTCAGTAGAATACCACAAAACCTGCCCGTAAGGTTGCGTCTTCTCTTGAGATATGGGAGCCCACCTATTTCTATGAAGAGCATGCGAGCACCTTTTTCTCCTGTGAGGTAGATTAGACTAAGTACTATGATCTAAAATTTGATACAGGTTTATTTTAAATAAATAATTAATAATAATTGATAATAAATAGCCGAAATGATAAATATAAAATATTAGAAATAAAATTTTAAATTAGTGAATAAATAAAATAAATAACAAATGTAATAATTCACATTCATTATCATATAATTATTCATCTTTAACAACAGTAACAGGAATGGAAAAAAAATTACCAAAAAACTCCTGAGAAGTTGAAGTTAACACACTGAAACTGCTTATAACTTCCACCCTCTTCACCAATTGTCAAGCTCTTCAAAGACACCCAAGCAGATTATCCTGCAGCTGTGAGCCATGATATATCTATTCTAAACTAGTGACTCCAGGCTTCATTAATACACCACCGCTTCTTCATCGTCTAGGACCCTCCAGTACATTCCAGAAGTATTCTACTCTTCCACGCCGGGCTCACTTGCACAGTAACTTTCCTTCAGTGTTTGCTTACCAGTTCTAATTAGAGCCATCACCATCCGGAATTTTGTCCGGAATTTTGTCCACAATAAATTGCACGCTCAGAGTGGGGGCAGGGTCGAAGAATCAAATGAATATGAATTAGCTTCGGTATCTAAAATTGAAATTCAGACGTATTGGAAGGCCAGAATGAACTCATATTTGTACACAGGGTACATGCCACATTAAAAAACAACAACATTACACTGAGTTGTTTTTTTTAATAGGATACAAAAAAAAGTAATATAAGAATATTTATAAAAATGGAAAATAAATACTAATATAAAAATATGGCATTGTAATGTTGTTGGGAAGCCCATAGTATACCGCTGGGGGAAAAATTTTGAGTCGTAACTGCAACGGTCGCCCCTGAATTTCACTGAATAGCCGTAATATTTGTACTGGTGTTTCTCAGTTCCTGGTTGGTCTTTTTTCTTGAAACTTGGTTTATAAGAGCTGTCTGTTGGTGTCTGTTTCAACTGCAACAACAAAAGTAAGCGTACATTGAACAGAAAACGAGAAATAAATACATAGCATAACTCCTCCATCTGTGGTTTAGTGCTGCAGTTGCAGGTACGTGGTACTGCACCCTGAATTGAGGGCAAAAGCCTCCTCCTCTCCTCTCCCCTTGCCTCCTGAAATAAATTGTGTCAACTGCCTGCTTGGAAACAGATAGAGGTGTTAGGCACAATGTAGTACATTCAATGTGCATCTTTGAAGTTACAGAGGCTTAACTAGGTTGTTAAAAGGGACATGAGTTGTTAAAGGGGACATTACTTGCTATAGTTATATAGTTGACGAGGAGGTAAGGTGGTTTTTCTAAATGTAGGGAGCTAGATTTTCAGCTCCCCAATAACTATGCAATTTTTCAAACTCATCTAACACCTTAGTCATCTCATTCTCATTATACCCATCACAAATACCATTTAAAACGCAACCCATATCACTCTGCTCATCTAATACAACATCCAACCTATACATCTCAAATCTCTCCTTATAAACCTTAAGACAGTTAAACGTGGACCACCTTACATGCCTCTCTGCACCCACCTTACCAATCCTATAATTAACCTCTCCCTTCCTCTCTAAAACTTTATATGGTCCCTCCCAGGAATCGGCTAGTTTACAAGTCATCCCTGGAACACGGTATAACACTAACTCACTAACTCACCCACCTTAAACACTCTTAACTTGGTTCCCCTATTTAAATACAGCATTATGGATTCACGTCCTTTCGCACTCTTAAGAGCCGCACAGTCTCTCATCCTCTCAAGTCTCTCTGCAACAGTAATCACCCAATCACAAACACCCAACTTCTCGTTCTCCCTTTCATATAACCCATGATACAGGGCATCTAACGGTGTCCTCACATGGAAGCCATAAACTAAATCAAAGGGACTAAATCCCGAATCTGCGTGTGGCATCTGCCGCAACACAAACAGAACAAAACTGATTTGACCAACCCAGTCAACCCTATCACTCACACACTTTCCCAATATAGCTTTAAAGGTGCCATGCATCCGTTCAACGGCGCCATTACTCTCTGGATGATATGGAGACGTTCTCACCTTCTGGATTCCCAGCATTTCACACAACTGCCTAACTACCTTCCCACAGAACTGGCTCCCTTGATCACTCAGTATTCTCTCAGGTATTGAGGTCCTCGAGAAGATGGACCACAACCCTTTAACCATAGCCTTAGCCGTTATACTTCTCAGAGACACTGCTTCAGGCCACTTAGTGGCTAGACACACGTACGTCAGTAGGTATCTACACCCACCCTTACCTTAGGCAAAGGGTCTACAAGGTCGATCGCAACCAACTCGAAGGGCTCAGTCAACACTGGCCTCTCCACAGCTGGAGCACGTCTGGGCTTATGTTTACTTCTTCTCTGGCATACCACACAGCTAGTACAATGATCTA
>WLWD01001293.1_pt1 | contig 58612 bp, 36 predicted proteins | sample 6712731 | NCBI WGS metagenome assembly WLWD01 (sample SAMN12718690, study PRJNA576275) | sponge metagenome | isolation source: marine sponge | host: Mycale hentscheli | place: New Zealand: South Island, Marlborough, Capsize Point | collected 2014-11-01 | reverse complement strand
GCTATCTAGCTACATAAACTTAAACATTAATGCAACAATAAAATGCATGGAGATGTGTCTTCTAAACTTGTTTTGTGTAGATAATTTTTTAAATTCTTGGCTAGTTAATCAAAAATTTGAAAGTATTGTAAAAACTGAATACACCGTGCTAATATTGAGTTCAATCACTTCCTTGAGTTGATCCCATAGCTGGGCAGGTAGTTAACTCATAATCAACTGGTTTAATGTCTTGTATTTCTTCATAGACAATTTCTGATGTAATGTTAGTATATTCTGGATTTTGATCATTTGATAAGTTCGTATTCAACGAAATCACATTTCCTTTGCTGAGATTAATACTTTTCTGTATACACAACACAAATATTTAATTATAATAAAGCAGCATGTACCATATATGTAGCTGAATTATATTTTTAAGTAATTTTGCCACATTATGCAATAATTATAACATTTTATTGCAATATTATGTAATTTCAGTTTTTAATTATATTTTTGTTGTTAATTTAATGTAGATTTTCTACACATTATGTACCATTTTCTATAGTAGATAGTAGATATTGAGCACAATGAAAAAATGGTATTGAACTGTTTATTTGAATGTATAAACAATAAATTGCTGTTTAGTATGAGCAGCAATTCCTTGAACCAAAGATAAAACGTTGTGAATTGTATGCATTTGATAATTCACTGACATAAAATAGATATCTATTTGTTTAAGTTGATTGTGCATTAATTTCATTAAGATTACATTTAAGTTATGAGTAACATGTAGTAATAATACTAAATGTTTTTCCTGAAGCATATTATGACCATGTTTAATTTGTAATAAACTTCCCAAATGTGTCAGTTATATATAATATGTATGTATGTTCATAAAATTAATATTAAAATAATAACATGCACAATGGTATAATAACTTACTTTTTTGTTCTTATAATTTTGAAGATTGTTACAAATAACATGATGACAGTTAATAAAAGTATCGGTATTACTATGGCCACAACAACTACATGACAAATAAACAATACAATTTAATATAATAGTAGTATTACTAATTAGACTTACATTGATATTAATATTTTTACTGGTTGTGACATTTACTTCAATTGAAGTTGACAATGGTAATCCGTCACCAATTTTTACTTCACTAGAATACAAAATGTCTGCTTGAAAAATTCCTTCTATGTCTTCATGAAAGACAGTCACCCAGTAATTACCGCTCAAACGAAGTGTGTAATAATTTGATAAATTGCAACTTCCACGGAATGCATGTAAGTACTTCATATGAAGATAATCAGAAGCCTGCATTAGGATAATTTGGAAGTTATCGCTGCACATACATAGTACTTCCAAAGTAAAATCTTTAACATTTAAATTACAATTATCATTGATATTATTGGCTAGATCTGCATAAAAAAAGAATTAAATACAACTCTTTAATGACAACTTTAATTCCTTCATTCATTAAAAATTTAAAAATAAAACAAGCTTAAATTATAATCTGAAAGGCAAAATTTCATTGTCATAAAGAGTTTACACTAAATGTGTTCTTTTAACTACTCTAATAAAAGCATATTGAAAGCATGATCTGTTCATAATAATGCAATTTAAAATACAATTAATTTTTCCAATTTATCAACCAGGTACAAATTATGATCAAATTCAATACTTATCAGTAAATAAAACTTTTCGAAACAAAACATGTTCTAAAATTATGACTAAAAACAATTTTACTACAATTATCTTACATTTACTCAAATATGAATATGTAATTATTAATTACTAAACCAGCTTTATTTTAATACTTTTAAGAATACATTATTACTTATAAATCCTAAAGTTCCCTCATTTTCTATTATATTAGTTATAATTTCAGTTTCTGCAGCAGGTAATCCTGAATAAATCTTATTGTTATACTCAATATCATAAGCTGAAATAGTGTTACAGAGATAAGAATGATTACAAAAAACAACCCAGCTTCTGCTTTTTCTCTTTTTACAGGATAGAAAAATGGCTGATATTTTCTATTCAAATTTTGTCCTTTAATCCAAAATACATAAAGAACTCCTCTTGCTCTTGTTCCATTGATAAATTTGGAAGAGATATTCACTCCATCAATTGTTTCAGTGGTGCTTATACTTCTGACATCAAATGTGCCTGTGATAATATAATAATTGAAAATTCTCTACATCATATATATATATTTTGTTTATTCCCAAATCAAGAGTAGCTAGCTGTACATATTTTCAGTACCAAGAAATTATTCGACATCACTAGAAAACATAGATTTGTTATGAGAATACCTAGCAACATAGGACTAATTAAGGATATGATTAGGTTAATTATATCTTATCTTCTCTTCTATAATTTTTGCTGAATATATCGTGAAAAGTGTAAAGAATACTGAAGTCAGGATACCTCCAAATGTGTATTTGCTAGGAGTGATCTACAGCTACATGTCCCCTAACTTAATTCCACTATGTCCAGTTTCCATGAACAAGGTCCATAAAAAGTTCATAAAAATAACATTGGATTCATTAGTAAAAGAAATTGTCAACGGTTTAGGATGTAGAAACACATAATACTATTTGTAGCCATTCACTTTTTTGTTCATGACATTTGAGTTGTGTATTTAACCGATTGCATGTGGTGTGAGCATGTACAATTTGCTTAATTGGGGTTAGGATATCTAATAGCTCTCCAAAAATATACATTATTTAAATACTTACACCACTTATATATATATATTATATATATATATAATATATATATATATATATATATATATATATTTGTGACCAGTGAGCTCATCACATAGCGTTATCTCATGGCTGTATTGAGCAAGCTCATTACTCTACTAGTTATAGTAACTAGCTGGGCTTACCAGTTTTCAGGGGTTTTAAACACCTTACTCTAGTGGAGCTTACCCAACCAGGTTAGTGCAGCTGCTAGAATATTAGCAGGGATGTGGGAAACCCCTAGAAATTTTTTAGGCTAACTGTACACCAAGAGTTACCAACAAACTAATTCTTGAAGATATCTAGCATGGAATAAACCACTTATTACACTCATCAGAGTGATAAGACTAGATAAGACTTTATTTTCACTCACCTCTGGCTCTTGAGAATAAATTAGCCAGCTCATGTAATATTTTGCCATATCAGGTTCTGACTCATGTAATAAGTACTATATTCTATGCTAGACACTATAACAATATTATTTTTTAATTCATGACCAGTAATATTATCTTACTGTGTTATTTCACATTGCATTGGCAACCTCATTACCAGCAGTTACACTGATGGTTAATGTTTATCATCAAATATCTTGTAGCTACATGTGAACTAATCATGAAAGAAATTAGTAATACAAGAACTGGTGGACATCACTGATGAATGCAAGTGATAAAAGCATAAACCACAGCCTACTAGCTCTCTGTCCTGAGGCTTAGAAAGTTCAAGGAACTACAGTTCCAATAGAACACACAAACATCACCAGCTGATACATGTGTGTTATTACCATGTGACAAGAGTCCACATCCTTCACCTGTTCAATAATACCTGATGCATATCACTCATGCCCCATCTCCTCCATCTGGACTTTTAATGAAACTAGCCCCCTATCACTTCCCATTCAAAGATCATATCCTGTCCATTCGCTCCCCTCCCCCACCCTGCACATCACACAGCAACACTGGAAGGTCACCAATATCACCTAAATCAGGTCTGGGCATCATCATAAAATATTTTGAACAAAATCTCAATTAAAATGGTGAACACTCAAATGAGACTACATATACAACTTGAGACTTACTTGATTCCATCTATACTGAGGACTTTGTCAAGAACAAACACTTGTGCTATGGGGTCACCAGTATCTGTAACTGTGGCTAACCTTGTAATGGAGGACATTGAGGACAAAGGCATTTCTACTTATCCCTCCCCACCACCATTTTGGAAAAGGTTTGTGGATGATATCATTACAGCCTTACCAAAACTTTCAGTGCAACCATTGTTAAACCATCTAAATTCTATAGAGGAGACAATCAACTTCACTGTTGAGTTGGAATTCAATGGAGAACTCTATTTTCTGGATACAATAGTGAAGCATAATTCCAATGGAACTTTATCCACTACCGTTTTTCGTAAGAAGACACACACAGATAAATACTTGTCTTATGCATTCCACCATCCCATAGCTCATAAAATAGCTGTCATAAAGACTCTTTTTTGTCGAGCCAACTCCATCTGTGGCTCTGATCAGGACAGAAATGTAGAAAGGGCACATATCCGATCTGCTTTGAAGATGAACGGCTACACTTCACGTGTCATCTCAAAAGCCATGCGAGCGAGACCAGCATCTAGTAGCAAGGTAATGATGAAACCAAGGCAACAGTAGTCTTACCTTACAAAGAATGTGTCAGAATGCATAAAGAGAATTATGTTACCATTGGATATCAGAACTTGCTTCAAGCCACACACTACCCTCAGGCAGCTTCTAGTTCTGTGTGTCACATTGCAACTTTTCTTGAATAATGACTCTTAAGAACAATGCTACTTCCATCTCAACTGACCTAAATTTACCTTCTTTCTACTTGTAAATAAGTTAGCAGTTTGCTATATCTTTACAGTAGAGTTATTAAAAATATACTTGATAATGAAGCCACACAAAGAAAACAGTTTGTAAAAAGCAAACTAATGTTAATGACACATATTACAGGGCCGGCGGAAGCACAACGGTTGCAACGGTTTTGGCCGTTGCATCATTGGCCAGCTATAATCTTGCTAGCTAGTTACGACATTAAGAAAATTACAGACTTTAAAACTTAAATATATGCAACTACAATTAAACCATAACTACATCTAACTCTTACGCTTAAAATGTAGCCACACACATCCCAAAGACAACCAAAATGAAGTAGGGAGGACGGAGCAAATATAGCGTGACTGAAGTAGGGAGGACGGAGCAAATATAGCGTGATGACACCTTACCTAATGTCCGTTAAAAAATCTCTGACTGGCCGCGGGTGTTCGTAGCAGGTTGTATGGCTTCATCAGATTTTCATTACCTGAGCTAAACAACCAACGCCACATCTGAGAGGTCATTTAGTGCACTTGACGCATTAAAGATTATCTCAGAGCAACAATGAATCAAGAGAGACTAAATCATTTGCTTGTCCTTCATGTGCACAAGGAGCTGACTGATAGTTTTGATCTGAAAGACATAGCCAGTGATTGTATTTCGGGCTCTGATCACAGAATCAATGTTTTTGGATCATTTACATAGCTATTTCACATATAATTTTTTTTCCAATCAATACTTTTTCTTATGTTCACTCAATTAATTAAAGGAGTTTTACAATATTGCATCAGGTTATTATAATGGGTGTGGTCATTTTTGGCCTTTGCATCAATTTATTGCTTCCGCCGGGCCTGTATTATAACAATAAGGAATAGTTTCAATTCTATATGCTATACTAGACATTCGTGCTAAACAAGACACTTTTGTTAACTCCTTACCCTACTAAGCCACTAAATTTATGTTCAACACCCTCCTTCACTACAGGACATTATCCTAACTTTAATACCAACATACCTCTAGGCCTGTGAGAGCTTCATCACCTTCACCAACACAAGAAAAGCCTTGAATCCACAATTGTGTTGGTGTTCTGCTGTTCTCAGTTCTCAACTTGTGATGAGCCCACCCATTTCTGAATGTGTTCAAATGATGCTGGATAATTGGTACAAAAACAAAATGAAGAGCATGTATGTCTTCAACCATATTATTAACATCCAACAGTCCTTAATCCTCAAGAAAATAAAAGAATGAATAAAAAAAGGAAATGCAACCAGTGAATAGGTCCCTCCACAAACGTTCTATGCGCTGATTATGTGTGCTCTGACCAGTTATCGCACTACCTCGTCCAGGCCCTCGTTCTGGATGTTCCAACATATAAGTAGCAACACCTCCGTTCTCCCCACCCATGTCCATTCTTACACGAGAAGGCAAACTAAACTCAGTAACAGCATCAAGAAAAGCATTTAGGACAGTGTCTGATCTGTTGTTTGCTGCTACTTTGAGATACGTAATCAGTCGGCTATAACCATCTATAGCACCGTGAATCACAAAACGCCATCTTATCAGTTTGTGATACCCATCTACATGCCATAACGCATTTGATGAAGATACATAGTATTTACGACAATGTAAAATACTTCGGCAACGCTCAAATACACCATATGGATCCACTCTTTGCAAAGGTTGCCTGACACGCACACGTTGAATCAAAATTCCTCGGCTTCTAAGTTTTCCACTAATAGTTTTTTCTCCAATTCTTGGAAATAATGATACAACCTCAGAAACAATAGAATCTAATTCATCATCACTCATTAGACTGTAATTTCTAAATATAATGCCAAATTTTCTTGTTCTTCTTAGAATAGTCATTTTAGAACAACAAAACATCACTCCCCTATCACCAGCACTAAATCCTTGTTCCACAAGATAGGCAATTGCTCTTGATTGATATTTACTTCAGGCCTACCTCTTCTTACCACATGACTTCTATTTTCTCTGCTGAAAATAAGTGCTGCCAATAACCCTCTTAAATTTTGAAATAAGGACTCCAACTTGTTGTCCACAATTAACATAAAGTATTGAAGAACATCGCCAAACAGATCAATGAGGTCATCCAGAACTTCCTCACTACAGTTAGGATATACTTCTTTCAAGTATTCAATACAACTTTGAATGAGAGAAAGAATTACTTCCTGTTCAGAGGCCATCAGATTAGGAGGAAGTTTACTCAGCAGTAAAAGACTTAGCTGGCGGTCATGAGGTAAAGTACGTGGGCATGCTTAACAAATTAGGTAAAGCGTCGTTATCTTTGGAAATCCAGTTTTGATCGCTTTTGAAAAGTCATGCTAATCGATTTAGAAGTCGTTTTGTTAATCGATTTAGAAATCGTTTTGCTAATAGATTTAGAAATCGTTTTGCTAATAGATTTAGAAATCGTTTTGCTAATAGATTTAGAAATCGTTTATCAAACCGATTACAAAATCGATTTCATAAAAAATCGTTTTGCTAATCCATTTCTAAAAATCGAATTATTTATCATTTTATTATTTTTTGTTTTGCTCGTTTTGGGTAAAAAAAAGTGTACGAATTTTGTCATCGTTGGCGTTCAGTAGTTCCGCGCTCTCTTTATCTGGGCGTGGCGGCATTTAGTGGCAAAAAAAGTCTTCTTCTGCTGCTGCTGTCTTTTTTCGTTGCTGTCAGACGGGGCGCTCCTTTAAGTGTAAACCTGAGGAGGCCATTGTAAGTATTTGATAGGCTCGGGTCTGGCTTATTGTATGTCAGATATTTATTGTGGTCACTTCTAAGGCGCTGCTGACTTCACTGTCCTTTAGTAGTTAGGATAGGCCGAGCAACTTGTGTAATACATTAACTATAACACTTACTAATTATGCGTTATATTAAGTAGCATAGTATGTTTTGCAGCCTTATTTGGCCAGCATAGCTTATGTAGACCATGGTGAGTGTAACTATCATCAACACAGGGATTAGTCTGGCGGAGCCAGACCCACGAAGCGCAATGTGGGAAATGCAAATGTGATGCATTCACTAATGATCAGCCGCTGGGGATTGATAAAAATTGTAACATAGCTAAGGTCTCATTCCAATAATCACAAACTACTACGTCTTCACACTTGACCGCTTATCTCTTACCGAACAACTATTATTTTACTTGAAGTGTAAAGGCTGGTTTGCCTTTATTGGGAGGTTAGGAAGTTCGTACTCCAGGCCTGTAGCCAGGAGTTTGCACAAGGGGGTTCGGATTTTTTTAGAAACGCAAGAAAGACACACCTACTTTAGTTTTCTTCCTTTATTCTTTAAAAAATAATTTGTCTGATGTTCTATGTATTCTATTAATAAATTCATTGAACACTGCTGATTATCGGCAATTAGCGGTAAACTGCTAACGCTAAATCATTCACGTGTAACCAGGCTTCAATCCACTACCGTGAGCTGACACAAACAGTGAACCATTAATAGGCCTTTCGTACTATAGTTATCTAAATAAGTACATTATGGCACACCATAAAAAGAATAGTTGTAGTGTAGAGCTTACTTTTTATCAGTGCCATAACGAGAGTGATGTTTTGTAGTCAAGGAGCTCAAGGTTCACCTGAAAAAGCTTGGAATCAGACTAAGCCGTCCACATATAGAGTATGAATTACAACTGGGGATATACATAGCTAAATAGCAGAAAATTCCATTGCGATTTAGACACGATTGACCAGAAATCGACAGTCCATAAGTTCAATGTGAGGTGTGGCTAAATAATTTACTTCCGGTCACTCAAAAGGACCGAACCCCCCCTGGCTACGGGTATGTACTCCTACTTCTGTGGGGCTGGTTTCTCGGCTAGTACACTGCCAACCAATTCTAAAGGTATGTTAAGAAATGTTGTTAATTAAACGGTTGTCATAAATAAAGGTAAGAATCATTTATTTGAAAAAGGGCTCTGGTGGTTTCCGTACCAACTTGACTGGTGACTATGTCTCAGTACCCCTATCCGCGAACTATCCGAAATAAATTAATGAATATTATTGATAGCTAACTAAACAAATTGCTTATTATATCTTATCATGTTTATTTTTAATTCATATTAAATCAAATCAAATCTTTCAACTCCTCTTTATTTTTAACTGGTGTGCTATCCATTTTCTTCTTGATTGTTCTATGGAATTTAGGTCAGGACTTTATGAGGGCCATGGTAAAACAGAGATGTGACTGGCAGCAAACCTATCCATGGAGTACTTTGCAGTATGGCATTTTGCTCCATCTTGCTGAAAGATGAAGTCTTCTCCAATAATCTTCTCTCCATCTTCTTTTAGAGTCTGTGAAATGAAGTCTATGTATGCCCTGGCATTTAAACGTCCTTCCACTACATGTAAACTTCCAACACCATCACGACACATACACCCCCAAATCTGAATTTTGCCCCCTCCAAACTTGACAGTAGATACCAGACAGTCTTGATGGAATTTTTCCCCAACTCTCCTTCTTACTCTTACCCTCTTTCCTGGCACAATTTCAAAAACAGACTCATCTGACCACAGTATCTTAGCCCATTGACTCTTGTTGCCAAAACCGCCTCTCTTTTGCCCAGCTGAAACGAGCTGACCAATGTTTAGCTGTCAGCATAGGTTTCTTGGCAGCAATGCAACCCTTGAGTCCTGCATGTAGAAGCCTTCTTCTTACAGTTCCGGTGCTAACTGAGCATCCTGAAGCATCCTGCAGTTCCCTTTTTAATTGTTTAGATGATGCCCTACGATTGTTCAAAGAAAGCCTCACCAGTAACCGGTCTTCACGGCTGCTTGTCTGCTTAGGTCTGCCAGATCTGGGCTTGTCTCTCACACTACCAGTTTCTTCTTTCTTTGTTAGGATATTTTGCACTGCACAGAGGCTCACCTTTAGCCTGGCAGCTATGGCACGCTGGGAATATCCCTCCTCACTAAGAGTTACTACTGTGGACCTAACTTCAACACTGAAGTTCCTTCCCTTAGGCATGATCTACTGTCAGCAAAATCAGCTGATTGTGGTTACTACAGGCTGCTGCATTTTTACCACTAATATGCACATGGGGAAATTTTCCTAGAAAACTTCTGCACATCTTCACTATTAGCCTAGCAACCAGGTCAAAATGGTAGCAACCAGGTGTGTATTTTGACTAATGGTCATCTATTTTACTTGCACTGGACTCTTATTACCTTATACATACCATTTTCTACTCATTACAAGAAAGTTCAAACACAATGGCATTATTTAAGCTTTTGTTCTGCACTAGGATAGTTCCAAAAATGCACATTCCTGTCAGAAAGGTAAATAATTATACAAGGCGACCTAAAACTTTTGGCCACTACTGTATATTACTATTATTATTGCTTGTGTCTTATGATGAATTAATTAAAAGCAGCGAGTATACAGACTGTATTGATTGCGCACCTCTCTGGAAAAATCCCACATTGACACATTACCCTATACAACACCAGCTAACTATTAATTTGGCTATTCCTGGAAAAGTAAACTAGAGAGTCTGTTGGTATTCAAGATGAGGCCAAAATATTTGATTAGGTGTTTGATTTCAGGAACTAGACTAAGAAAGTAATTGTGAGTGAAAAAATGATTCCTGTTCAGGCCTGGGAGAATGCGTCAAGAACTTGGTTTATATTATGAACTGTCACATATATGTTTATTTTTGTTCGCATGCATGTTTTGATCCCCCCCACTGTTTTTTTTTCTAGCATTTTTTTTTGTTGCTCACCCATTAAAATTCTAATTGTTCTAACTCACTGGTGTTGTGGTGTATAGTGAACTCTCTTTGCTCCATGGGAATCATTCAGGTTGTGTGCCTCCATATTGTTTTGTGAGTTTTGTTGGTGAGATTTGTTGGTCTATCTCAGTTATCTTTCATTGAGTTTGTGTTCATTTCATTTCTTATCAGCTCCTAAATCTTCAATGCAATAATAACTAATTAGCTCTATTTTGTATCTGTTATTGGGGATAGGTGTGTGTGGCCTTAGTTTTTACAGTCACTTACGAAGTCCAGGACACCTGTGTACAACCCCACAGCCCTCTTGTCAACTAAAGACAGCTCTGGCAGGATGTGACTGCTCCAATACCATTATAATAAACATTTTCTTCTTTTGCTATTATATATTGATCTTCATATTTGCTCAATATGTTCCCTATTATGTTGGTTTATATCAAGTGCAACTGAATTACAGCTGTTGTGGTAACCAAGATCTAGTTTTTGGTCCCACAGGATGCAACCTTACTCTTTGATAGCTGTGATTGTACAAAACCTTGAGCTATCTTATCTCTTTCAGTTTAGTAAGACTACTTTCAGCTCCAGTTATGTCAGAAAACATCTCTATCAGATATAGAGGTGTGCTTAATGCTTTTGCTATATTGCCATTATTGTTATTAAATATTATTTGCACCAGGTTATTTCTAAAATAATCGTGATACAATTTTTATTTATAGTACCTTTCTTCAATTTGATTCAATATGCCACAATTTTATTTTAACCAGCAGTTGATGACATAATGCATGTATGTGTAAATTTAACATTATTTTTTTTATTATATGCAAATGACATAATTAATTTTTCATTCTGAGCAAAGCTGAAACTCAAAAAATTACTGTTGCTATTTGTACAAACTTACATAAATGGTCAATTTCAGACGGTGACAAAGCTACTACAGAGTTAAAATACTGTGTGCTTGGCTTATTCATTTTTAGTTACTAAATTTTTTTTTAAAACTAACATTCAAGGATAGTGTAGCATTCATAACCTATTTAAAAAAATATAATTGCTTTTGTTTCAAGGACTTTGTTAGACATCTTTTAGCGGAGGGGGGGAGGTTGAGATACTTTTCCCTTCTTTGCATATTGTTTGCTCTCTCTGATAATGGTCATGACCTTCATGGATACATTTGCCCCCAAATTTTCATCGTAGATACATCAATAAATATATAAATGTTGTTTTTGGCGACCCTGAAACTTGATTTGTACCAATATCTGATAGTTGCTCTAATATTGGCAGCAATGAGATGTTCGTGATACAAATGTGGAATAACATGAATATTTTAGACCGACATCATTTGTTTACCAAACATTGGGAGTGTGGAACAGTGAAACTGAAAGAGGAAGAACTTGGTATACCAGTACCCAAAATAATATTGTGCAATTATTGGCAATATGTATTTATTGTGATCTTAGTACCAATATACATGTACACACATGTGTGTAGTTTTTGCTAATTAATTAACACTTTGTTGTACGATTCTAAAGTATTATGTTTACTTGCCACATCAATGCAATCTGAAGAATATGGCATAATGAGTAACATTTATTAGTATTGTATCACCATTAGTAAACCATACACTAGCACACGCATTATTCTTGTGATTTTTTAAGCTAATTACATTATATTCTTGGCTTGTGAGTCAGCTAACCTAATTAGCTAGGTATTCACTGTGAAAACACTATTAAAATAAACTGGGTGTTTATGCTTTTACTAATAACTTTAAAAAAAAAGTAGTTTACTCACTTTTATATTAAAACTTAATATAATAATTATTTTGTATAGATGAATGTTTGTTTCAATGAATTTCCGGATAGTACAGGTGAGTGGTAGCTAACTAGCCAAAATGTGAAACTATTCATTAAGAAAATGAACAATACTTTTTTTTGGTTGTCAATTGGAATATACTTAAATTGACTTAAATTGTATACTACCTAGGTACTTGTGAGCTTAAGTAAATACCATTATTTAGTCTAGCCATTAAGCAAAGAAAATTTTTTGTGTGGAAGTACTTTGCAACTAAGTATAATGTATTTAGGATACCTGAACATAATGTATGTGCATATGACTTTTAATACATTTTGTAAAATTAATCAGTTTAATAAGCTACCATAAATTCGCACAAAAATGTATTCATTTTAAAGTTTATTTTTTTGATGTGCTTCAGCACAAATGGCGTAGTAATAGTTGTGAGTAAAACAAGCCATTCTGACAAAAGAACTACCGAGCTTTAGAACTAACGTATAGTAAAAGCAAAACAGACATTTATCACACAGTTTTGAGCTTAACCCTAAATAAGACTTGTTTACTGCTTTAGTAACTGGAGATAAGCCTAAAAGGCATTGTTTTAAAAAAATGAAAAATACATTTTAGCAGTGCACGCAACATTCAGGAATTGTCACAGACAACCTAATTTGAGGGGTAAACTACATGTGTTAAATTTTACTTTGATAATAGCGTTAAAAATCTATAGCCAAAGGATTTTGCTTAGTGGAAAATGGAAAAAATAAACCCTGAAACATGCACAATTATGCTAGAATCTAAGTACAAATGACTTGTGTATGTCCATATTATGTATATTACACACACAAACCAATAAAAATATCTTCGAGTAATTCTATTTTTTATGTATCTAAATGGTAGTTCATATTTTTGCTGTGTAATTTTAGATGATTCACAGTCAAAACAGTATGGTGTATTAACCGATTTTAATGACTTGAATAGAGTAAGTAATGCTGTTGTATGGTTATGAGTGTGTTATTGACTGCTTAAAAAATTGAATATGAATTCACTTATGCCTTTTGATTTGTTATATTTTCATGAATTAATTTTGCAAATAATTACCTTCAGTTTGGGTGATTAAAGTCAAGCTAATGGTTCAAGTCCAGTAAATTAATAATTTAATTAAATGTTCAACACTTAGAAAATATTATCTTTAAGTGAAATGTGTGTTAAAAAGTAAAGTTAAAATAACTGTTAGGTAATAGAGCTGAATAAAGTAGCTAAATTATGAAGTAAAGTATAGAAGCAGCACTCAAGTATAATGCTTGCTTGTTGATTAACCCTGTTCCTGGTAAATGAATTATTTTGTGGTGTATTCTACTGCTAGCAGCTGCTTTTTATTGTATCTCCTAGATCTTTCTTGTTCACACTCTATGCTAAACAGCTGCCTGAAGGACTTCTTATTAGCTAGAGGAGTGACCTTTTTATACCTAACCTGAGCTTTCTACCTTTAGGAGTAGTGGGGCTGTGTAAATGTGGGTGTTGGCTGTGTAAATGTGGGTGATGGCTGTATTTCAACTTGTAGCTTGATCATGCCAAGGTTATAGTGTGAATTATTACAATAATAATAATAATTATTATTATTATAATAATTATGATCCATAATAATGATCCATAATAATAATAGCTAATTTTCTCTTTCTAACAGCCAATATAATTATGTTAATTAAAACTTAACCCGACATTTTGACTTCTTGCCCCCTGAAGAGAACTTCAGCAAGAAGTCGAAACATCTGGTTAAGTTTTAATTAACAATCTGCTGATGAAGGTACTTTACTCAACCAGGCATTAACAATACTTTACCCAACCAGGTATTAAAGATACTTTACCCAACCAGTTATTAACAATACTTTACCCATTCAGACAACCACACCACCCATTCAGGAATGAGAATGATTTACCAACTATGCTCGGCTCATGAATCTTTTATGATTACACACACCTTTATCTGTCACTGTCATCATCTGTCGGGGCTCGTAATTTCCACCGACAGCCCTGTCAGCTTCAAAGGACCAGGACAGACAGACAACCAGAGCCGCCACCAGATCACTGTTGCCCTATCGCTGGCACCTATGGCGCTTGCAACGGGGCTGTGAAAAAGCGGGGACTATGGACTGGCAAAGGTCATCTGACTTCAAAACACAAATACTTTGACAACAACTTTATAGGATATGCCTGAGGGTGATACACTTTGGGTTTATCATGATGAATATCATTAAAATGGTGTGAGAGCGATCAATTAACAGTGTTTATGGTTCACTGAGAGAGATTGTTTATGGTTCAGTCTTGTTCAGTGCGCAGGAGAGGAGTGCGTCCTGAACATCATCATTACTGATACACTTGAGCATTATTATTATTATTGTTATTATTATTATTATTATTAGAATAATAATAATAATAATAATTATTACTGTTAGAATATTCATTATTGGCAATTATTATTATTATTATTATTATTAGATATTATTGGTATTATTATTATTATTATTATTATTAGAATAATTATTATTGGTATTATTACCATGGTTATTTAGAAAGTGGCTGCTGAAACTCCAGATAATGATCTCAGGGCGCATTCTAGTGATGAACATACTGCGTTGGAAGTAAATGAGGTCTGTATACATGATGTCATCAGTGATAAGGTGAATGAATACTTAGGGTATGCTGGTTACTATTTTTGTAAGTTAGTATGTACATCTAAAATGCTAGTGTGTTTGCCCATAATTTGACAAAAATTTAGAGTGAAAACTTTTTCGTTTGATAGTACACATAATATATTATAATGTATATTTAACACTCTTTTAATGTTGACTAAACCATAGTAAACTTCTTTGTAAATGATGACAAATACAATTGATGTATGCATAGCCAGAGACTAAGGGAGTTGAGAAAATTCAGTCGAAACCCACTTTTGAATGACAGGAAGTAATAATTTAGCCACACCCTACATATAACTTCTGGAATATCATAGTTGTTCAATAGTGACTGAACCTGCGATGATGGACGGCCTAATTTGAGTCCAAGTGACCTAATACACATTGAGCTCCTTGGCTACAAAACTCATAATGGCACGAGTAAAAGCTAGCTACGTTGTATTACTGTTGCACTATTTGTATATAACTCACCATACTGCAACATGCAATTCTGGTAAATGTAATATGTGTGTGGCACATATTCCATATGAGTGTGGCATGTATTCCGGATGAGTGTGTCACGTATTTATATTCTAGATACTATCCTTGAAATCTTATGAATTAATTATCATTACAAAAGCTATTATAATAGGATTATGGACACTTCAGTTCTAAGTATTGTAGTTAGTCCTTTTGCCCAGTGTACTGTAGGATACAAAATAAAGTTCCAGATTCCATTCCATAGAACGGCCGTTGCACGATTAAGAACAGGGGTGGGGGGGGGGGTAAATGGTACGCCATTAACTACGTTTCCGTTTTAATTTTTCTTGTTCACCACCTGCCTCACTCAAAAAAATCAAAAAAATTGTTTATCCAATAAAATGTTCCAATTGTTTGTTTACAGGCTCCTCAGGATGAGCTTTTTAGGTAAAAAACATTGTAACCGTCCTATTTGAAGTTGTCTCATGGAAAATTGTTAGCTAGACTACGGCACAGTATCAATATTTTCACGATGTTAGGGCCTTCTTTGGCTTAGATTTTTTTACTAATGGAAGTCCATCAGTAACTAACAGAAGACCTTGAAGTGTGGACCTCGTTATAGCTGTGTGCCGTTAAAATTTTGGTATGCAGCTTTATTGAAGCAAGTTATATATTTTTATACGAGCTTTATTGCACTATCCCTGTAGCGTTTAACGGGCGGTACAAGGCCTTAGCTTGGTGATATAGCTATGGAAGAGTTTCTAGCTAGGAAATATCAGTGAATCGATGAAAAAGCTTAACCATTTTTTTGTGAAAGATGTAGGCCATATTTAGTCCATGTATGGAACGCAATGATAACAACTACTGTAAAAAGACTAACAATTTTACGACCGGACTACGGACTGGAATCTGGGAACTTTATTTTGTCTCCTACTGTATATACAACACTTTATTGAATTGCTGCTATGGTAGCCAACTTAGGTCATTACAAATTTCAAACTATGTATTCAGCTTCTTGGCAGTAGTATAGTTGCACATGAGCTCACCCACTAGGCAGTTTGTCAGCTGGTGAGCTCACATCCCTCACTTACAGTAGGAGACAAAATACAATTCTGAATTCCGTTCCATAAAATGGCTGTCGCACGATTAAAAAAACAGGAAAAAAATTGTACGCCGTTTGGTAAAAAAAACAACGGCCATTCCATTCGACCAGTGTTACCGTTTTAATATTTCTCATTCATCACATGCCTGACTCTGAAGAATTATAAAAAATTGTTTATCCAATAAAATGATCCGATTTTTTGTTTACAGGCTGTCCTATTCGAAGTTGTCTCGCGGAGAATAGTTAGCTCAACCACCGCATAGTATCAACATTTTCTCGATGTTAGGACCTTCTCAGGCTTAAATTTTTTACTACTGAAAGTCCATTAGTTGCTAACAGAAGGCCTGCGAAATATCAGTAAATCAACGAAAAAGTTCATCCAATGTTTTTATCATTTTAGTAAACAGTGTAGGCCGTTTAGTCCAAACTGTATGGAATGCAATGATAAAACTACTGTAAAAGGACTACCATTTTACGACCGGACTACAGACTGCAATCCAGGAATTTTTTGTCTCCTACTGTATATACAACACATTATGAATTGTCACCAATACTGCTATGGTAGCCAACCTAGGTCAGTTCGAATTCCAAACTATGTATTCAGCTTCTTGTCAGCAATACATCTCCACATGAGCTCACCCACTAGGCAGTTTGTCAGCTGGTGAGCACACTTCCCTCACTAGTATACATACAGAGCTTAGGCTGGGCAGTGTCCGGTCTTTCATACTAATAGGTATAATCTCTGGAGTGAGTAGCAGTCAGTGCACAACACAAGTTGGAAATGTTTTCATTGTACATGTTCAGTATGAATACAATCAACTAAAGTTCTATTGTAAACTGGCCGCAGTCCATGAACAAAAGCCCAATTAACTATTCTGGTTGTAGACTAGCACCTATTTACGCATAGCTCAATAATGCTGTCTCTCTCTCTCTCAATGTTAGTGTTGGTTCAAACACATCACATTACCTGATTGACTCGCTCATTTAGTAAATGCTTTTGTATGGATGTCAACGTACATATTGTGTATTGTATTATTTTTTGTGTGTAATCCAGGTAATATACACATGTGGCAGCATTGTAGCCTCATACAAGTATTGCAGTTTGCATGTGTGAAATCCATACATCTATATGCTTAGGCAGCACACATGTGGCATTGTAACAGCATGCACGCATGAATGCATGCAATTTGCATATATGTGACCGTCTATAGGAAAACCAGGCACAACGCGGCACCCTTCGAAATTTTTTTTTTTGCACTTACGGAGTTGTCGGCATCCAGATATTGAGCTCTCCAAGTTTTATCGTCGTAGCTTAAGTCGTTCCCGCTATAATAGACCTAACCGTTCCCTTCCGTCGGCTTGAAACAATACATTTTTAAGAAATCGATCGATCTTTTCTCGATATTATGCACGCCGCGTTGTGCCCGGTTTTCCCGTAGACGGTCACATATATGCAAACCATTTGTAGTCTGCATATGTTTAGGTAACACACATGCGGCATATTAATGAGGTGCATACATGTGGTTTTCATGTGTGTGACAGGTTTTGGGAAAATCGGCCTGAACGCGGTATCTGAAGTTTACCATTTTTTTCCTACCAGTAGGTTGCACAGGTTGCACAGGGCTGTTTTTTGGCTGTCATGACAAGCAAGTAATATAATGGCTAACACATTATTCATTCTATCCACTTCTTTTGTGAGGGTCAGATACCGAAATCCCAGCTAGGCGGAGTGGTATCATCGCTAGAGGAGTGGCAAAATATACCTCGAGATATGCACACATGCAATAATCCACCAAAGAATTAACCACAGAGTCAACAATCTCATGAGTGCTATTTACTCCGAAGACAATACTTTGGCTTAAAAATATATTTCACTCTCATGCATTGTTTTCAATCACATCACACTTGGCTCAAGTAGTAAGTAATATATATTCAGTTTACACACATGTGGTATGTATGTAAAACATGCACATATGTAAAATCAATTAATTAGTTATGACATTTTGTTAATTGTCAAAAACACTATATATAGCATGTGTAATGATTATAAAATGCCTATAATATCTTACCTATCTACATTTTGGCTCTCTTACATGTCTGAAGTATTCTTGATATTTCTTTAGATATTTTAATACTAGGATCTATGGATCTCCTTTAGTGGGACAGTTTGGGACATTCCAAATAATCCCAACACATCTTGAGCCTTATGAGATTAGTTTGCCATGCTGAGAATTTTCAGCAATACCAGTTAACACTTTACCAGTATAATCAATTGTTGACCCTTTGAATTATGTTATGTCTGACGTATATGATTTTTTTTTGCGGATGCAGTTAAGTCGTACCAACTTAGAGTTCATTTTCTATTAGATTTATATCTTGGCTAATGCGCTGTTTGTCATAGTTTTAGCCCTACTCAACATTATTGAAAATCCATTGGCCAATAGTCCAAGCAATGAGTAAGTCTTTTATTGGTATATTCAGTGAACAAGTGTATGTGAAAGTCTATAGTGTTACAACTGCTTAGTTAAAGTATAACACTACATAAACAACTACCAAATAACATACAGAGCCTTTCAACAGCTTTTTTTTTTGGCTCTACTGTAGGTTAAGACTATAAACTGTGAAATAATTCCTTAATAATGCATTTTTTTTACTTCTTTTTTCCAAGTCAAATAGTTGTGGAGAGTGGTTACTATGGCAGTGAAGTCCCTTATCACATGTCATTTAAATCTTGGCCATTTTTAAGTAGCTGAAGTGCTTTATGTCCGGACCGCAGGTCATTTAGATGAAGCTATCTCTATTATAGTCAGTGGCTACATAGCTTTGTAGTACTTCAGGACTAAATAGACTGAATGATGCTTTTTAAAACCAGAACAGGAAGTATTACATTAATCAGGCAAACTAAATGAACGCAGTCTTATTGTTAACATCAATCAGGTTGTTACATTAATCAGGCAAACTAAATGAACACAGTCTTATTGTTAACCCTCAACGTGCATGCGCGAGAGGGTTATAATAGTCCTGTCTGTCTGTCTGTCTGTCTGTCCGTCTGTCTGTCTGTCTGTCACACTCTGATTTTGGAGATTATTGACTATTAACTGTTGATTTAGGTATGAACTTACTCAGGATGAAGATTTAGGTCTATTTTATTGTGCTACTTTTTTAATTTTGGGCTAAATTGCTGAGATAACGTGAAGCTTTCAGCTCCATGTAGGTACCAGCTTTAATGGGTAATGCCCCCTAACATCAAGTCATAATCACGTGAGCAAATAATTTCTTATAGCCAGTGGTGTAGTTTGCTTTATGCTAAGGGAAGTTAAAGGAGTTGAAAGAAGTGAAGTTTCTCATTGAAAATGTATACTGATGAATGTTTCTGGTCTTTTTAGCTTCTTCTCTTATGAAGACAGCGTTTCCATGTACCATTTTCATTGCTCGAGCTATATTGATGTCTCACTAAAATAGCTAGCAGATTGCTTGTTCTTTTGGAAGGTGATTATATTGTAATAGCTAGGTAGTGTTAAATAGAGCTGAGGGTTCGCACCTTTGGTGCTTCATTACTTTTGTATACAGATTTTGTAATCAATTGTATCAGATTCTACCTTTTGTGAATTACTTGTGCACAAATGGCTCACTTGACATTGGTGCTGTAGCACATTAGTTATTATTGTCATTAATATAATTTTTATTATTATTATAATACTAATAATAATTATTATTATTATTATTATTGTCTTTATTATCTTCTTTATTTTTATTATTTCTGTTATTATTCAGAGAACTGCTGCGGAGATTCCTGATTGTGGTCTACTAGTGTCATATGTTTATGAAAAGCCAACACTTTCCCAAGAAATTGAAGAATTTGAAGATTATGTCTGCAGTGATAAAGTGAATACTTAACTTTAGTATATTGTGGTATTTGCTTGCATAATAAGCTAATGGCTGTCAGCAGGCAATGGTTTTTGATGTGTGATGTATCAGTTGCTTGCTAATTCAGTCACCATATTATTGTATGTGCTAAGCTATAGTGTAATAATTATAATAAAAATATTAACCCTCAGCGTGCAGGAGCGAAATGAATACTTAGTTTGTTTTGTCAATCTGTTACGTAGTAAATTGTAGATCTTGTAGATTAAAACAGGCGCTAAAATGTTGTGCTGGACAACTTTAGCCAATTTAGTGTGCCTAAATTATTTCTTATGACTTATTTTTTCAGAAAAATAGCCAGTTATTTTTTCGCTGTACGATCATAAACTATTACTGGCAACGATTGTCATACCATAATCACATGAGAAAATAACTGGTTGCTTCCATGGTAGTATATAGTATTGCTTCATAATCTTGGTGGTTTACCAGAGTATTGGAATTGGAATTTCCTGTTGAATCTTCACAGGAGGTGGGTGTTTTTGCATGTTTAGCTTTTATTATGAAGACAGCATTTACCTCTGCCATTTTATTGCACAACCTACATATCAATTAGCACAAGCTACATATCAGCCTGAATTAGCCACATATTGACGTACTATATAACTACACCAATCTACTTTATAGTAATGCTGAGGGTTCACAGCTATGGTGCTTCATATTATTCTATAGTTAAGAAACAGCAGAGACTAATGAGGAAACATAGTAAATTTAAAAAATGCATGCAATAATAATAACATTAAAAATGTGCATGTTTATTAATGTGTTCATATTTCTTTTAATTTATGAGCGAATTCCAGACTTTTTCATTTATTATGACCGTTAATTATATTATTATTAGCTATTTGTTTTATTGTTTCACAGATTGCTGCTGAGAATCCTGATGAGGATATAGCTGAAGATCCATGTGAAGGACGTACAAGTTTTAAAGAGTATAAAGATCATATCTTCAGTGAAATAGTGAATATAATAATATAATATGTTATATAATTTTATGTAATGGTCGACATAGTATAGTAGGCTAGTAGAAATATCTGTATACATGCCAGGTATATCTCATGCGTCAGTTCTTTTAACTGAACTTTAGTAGTAAGAGGTGGATAATTTTGGTGACTTTAATTATTGTATTGATAAGAAGCAGTCAACTCAATAACAATATTATTGAGATATAATGGCATGAAAAACTGTGATATTCCGGATTATCTGTGTTATCATATTATATATATTATATATATATATGACAGTACTTGGGAAAAGGGACCAATTGCGTTATTTATACCACTGTGTAGAGCACTTCATGAGAAGTATTTTGATACCATGTATATAAGCAGGCGCTGCGGTGTTGAGTGGCAATCTAACCAATTTGAGACCTTTCAAGAAATCTGCAATGAAAATTTTTACTCAATTCTAAAAAAATGGTGGCGCACAGCTGAACAGCAGTGGGTTATATTTGGGGCCGCTTACTTAATTGATGGAGGAGGCCTTACTCAGTTCAAACCCTATGCAGTATAAGGGTACTAAACAGGTATTGCTTTTGGATTTCCATGCACACACAGAAGGTCAAATACAAATAACTTTGTGGAATAAATTTACAATGTGGACTCTTAAGTGAATTTATAATGTAGCTGTAAAACCAAGGTACCTTCATCTAGGTTGGTTGCTATGAGTTTGCTACTATTCTTATCCTTATTACCTGGTTTAGATTTTTTTTTTGTATATGCAGATGGCCCATACATGGCAAACTTCAAAAGAGGTCAATAATTATAAGTATCATGGAAGGTTTAGAACAGCTTCATTTTTACTGTTATATTTCAGTTTATTGTCACCTGCTGGAGGAACTGTAACAGGTAAGATGGAACTAGTATTAACAATTAGGGATAAAAATACAAACTTAATTGTATTCTTTATAGTATTTCTCTTCTGTACAAAAAGCAATTTTTTTTTTTAGATTTAATATAAGTGCAGAAATTTTGCTATTATTCTAAAGTAACTCTTATTGCTTATATTGTAAATTAAATAAAGATTGACAATAGCTTCGTTATAAATAATTAGCATTATATTTGATGAGTTTGTTTTTGTGACTGAGTGGCAGTTGTAAATTTAATAATGAGTACATACATGAAAGTGGTTAATTATTAACCAAGTATATCAGCACATTATTTCTGTATATTACAATTTTAGAGGAGTCATGCATATTAAAGATGAAAATAATAGACCACTAAGAGTGCAAACCACTATTTGCAAAAGAAGTCACTATTGTTGAATAACCAAGTTCTTAAATTTTCAGTTTATAACAGCAATAATTTTGTTCTATTTAAGAGTTTAACTTGTAACTTGTCTAGTTAGGGCATTTTAAATTGGCCTGCTTGCATCTCTGGGATTTTTCAGGCATATCAGGGGCTTTTTTATGGGCATCAGCCCTTATACATATCTGGGACTGATCCATAATATTTCTAACGCCATTTTAGGGGCTCGATACTTAGCAATAAGGTTTTTACAACTTTCTGAGAACTTCATAGCATTCTCTGGCTTTAGTATTAACCTTGTCTTGGTAAAAAAAAATATAGCCACAAGAACATTTAGACTCTCTGACAAGCACGCTACACAAACACATAGGGAATACTTTTTGGAGAACAGGCATACTTATAGTTGATGAAAGAAACACACCTCCATAAGCAGAGACTTCCCAACACCAGACAAAAAAAGTTGAGCACTGGAACTATAGAATGTAAGTAACAAATCTAATCCTGGCGTGGTAAAATTTCTATGCTCACGTGAGAACTCGTGATTCTAAATGGTATGTAAACCATTGAATGGGTGTGGCCGTATAGCAGCACTCACAGTACAAATAACTGATAGCTTTCTTACATATTGTACTAGTTGTCATCCGGCAGAGTATTAGGCATACCTTGCAACCAGGTATAGACTATTATTTATGGTTTTTTATCTATGGTGTACTTAGCAAGTTGTATAAAATTGCTTGCTGGGCATTTATTAGCGGATCACAAACTCTGTGAAATTGTAAACATTCAATTTTAAGCATATAGAAATTAAGTTGGATTAAGTATATTCACTGCATATGTTTTTGTGAGAACTTTCTGAATTGGTTTCTTGTGACAGTATTTGTTGACACACTTTCAATGATAGCTGCACAATCTCAGTATGAAGACCATTTTCATATGGCTTACTTGTCCTCACTATTCTCTGCTGAAGCTTGGGATAACACAAGTCTTGTCTTTCATGAGGAACACCTAATGTGCCTCAAGGATAACCCACCATCTTTATAATAGTTGCAGGGGTTTATTTAGGGGGTCCAAAGGGGGGGTGCTCTCCGCCCCCCCCCCACCCCCTTGAAGCCATTTCGGCCCCTCCTCATTGAAATATTCTTAAAAATTTTCAGAAGCAAAAAACTAAGTTAAAAAGTGAATAATTAAGTTGAAGGCAAGAGCTTAAATCATAAGTTAATTGCTGCTGTAATTATTGTCTTGGTAATTAAAGCCATATCCTTTCTCATCTTAGAGTTCTGTATGAAAGTTATGACCCACTTGAGATAGCACAAATTCAACCTTGCCCCCTCTTAAATAGACTATATATTAATTGTTGTACATATACATATAATACAAGCTAGACGTTTTTGTCCCAGCACCTGACATAGCTGTAAATTTCCTATTTGCTCGCTATTTTTTCCAGTGGCTCCAACCTTAATTGAGTAGTGTCGGCTATGTAGCTCAGCTATTGATTTTAGGTGGTTGAAATAACAAGGTTCCAATAAACATGTATACATGTATACATTATTTACATGTGTATTATGCAGTATTAAATAAAAAGGCAGAGATTAAATCATAGCAGGTTATGCAGTTACAATCTGTTGATAAATTACTTTTTTCTACAATATACTGGTCAGCTTTCTTTATTAATGGGTTACATGCTTCTATGCTTCAGGCCAAATTTTTGCTGACTTTAAAGTATATAGTGATTAAAATGTTAGATGATATCGTGTCATCGTGGTCTTTTTAAGTCCACTGTTGGTCTCAATGTATTGGAATTATGAAAATAGGCTTTATTATAATTATGAAAGTATTTGAATTTTTTATTCAAAGATTATTGTGGAACAAACATACATCTCTAGGAATTTTCATATAGTTAACCTATGATTACTTTATGCACAGAGTACATAGATTACAATAGCCTGCTGACTGATCACTTCGTTAATGGACTGTGGAACTATCTACTTAAACTATAGTGGTGTGCTTGTGTACAAATGGCAAGAGAGCCTGTAGTACCCTACTAAGTTCAGTAGCCCCATTTTACCAAATACCATGACAAGCTAACTATGAACTAATTTATCAACCCTCAGTGTGCATGTGTGAGAGGGTTTCAGTAGTCTCTTTGTCATTCATTCATTCATTCTGTCAACAGGAAATCTCGAATATGGAGGACTTTTATGTCTTGAGAGGAGATAACTACAACTAGATGATGATTTAAGTCCCTTTAATTTGCCATTTTTTTTATTTTGGCTTAGTTTTTGAGAAAACGAGAGAAAAGGCAAACACTATAGTAAATGCTGCTGTACAGCCACACCCATTTACTCGTTTACCTGCCATTTAGAATAACCCGCACTCTCGTGAGCATACAAATTATATACAAATTATATTGTCTCAGTTCAGATTTGTTAGTGTGTGTTCCACTAACAAATCTGTTCAGTAAGTGCTAATCTTTTTTTTGCCTAGTGTTGGGAAGTCTCTGCTGCTGGAGGTGTGATCCTTTCATCAACTGTAAGTATCCTGCTCTCCAACAAGTTTGCCATAAGTGTTCGTGTAACATTCATGTCAGAAAATCCCAATGTTCCTGTGGAAACCGTTTTTATACCAAGCCAAGGTTACTACTGAAGCCAGAGAATGTCATAAAAAAACATATTACTAAGTGTCTAGCGTGTAAAAGAGCTTTAGATTGTGTCTGTCAATCCCAGGAGCATAGAATAGCTGATTCTAAATATGCCAATAATATAGAAATTGCTGTGTAAATTTTCATTGAAATTGTAATTATTTCATGTTTTGACATTTTTAATAGTGGAATTACGTCGTGGACGATATTTGTATATTGGAGACTCGCCTTACATTTCCTGCATTTCTGATGCCATCGACATCGTTGATAACTTTCATTGGAAGTTGAATGGTTCAATATATAACGAAACCATCAGTAATATTAGTACATTTAATAATCCAATAGAATCTAATCTGTTATGGAATTCTATTTCTATAATATATAATAATACAAATATCGCTTGTGAGGCTAGTTATTCTGATGGCTCAAACTCTACAAGTAATGAAGTAACAATATTAATTCAAGGTATGCTTAAAAATATTTTGGTGTTGTTACTATTAAAATTATTGTAAAAGGCTTATCTACTCTGAGCAAAATTGTATATATGTATGTATGTTTATGTGTATGTATATATGTATGTATATGTTTATATATTATTTATGTACATAGATTCATTTAGGAATTAATCTATGGGGTCTAGAGTTATTTCAATGTGTCATATAAATTTTATACATAATTTATTAGAAGGATGAGGGGATAGGTAGGAATTGGGGTATGGGTAGACTTTTATGAAGAATGCTAGATATTGTAGTTGTTGGAGTGATGTCATTAAACAAATATTAACTTGTAAGGTCTAACTTTCTATTCTAAGTAAGTTTACTTCAATAATTTTCAAATCTAGTGCTTCTGTAAGACATAGTTTCTCACAAATAGAACTTATAAACAGCATCCCCTTTGACAAAATAAAAAAATTTTTAATGTAGTAATGTTAAACATATCAATTGATTATATTAAGCAAAGTAAAGAATAAAAATAAATAAGTCACTTAACTGAAGAAATTATCTTATAGTAATATATATACCATAAAGACATTATAAATTTATTTGGGGGAGGCTCTTGCTTTCATAGAGTTCATTTTGCCCTCCCCCATTAAATATTAACTTAGTAAAATGCACTGTGAAAATGTGAAATTTAACAATGAATGTGAATGCTGGAATAATATAAGTTAATTACTGCTAAATAGAAGTGAAAGTAAGGTGTTAATTAGCGATATTTAAAACACATTTATCATTTTAATTGTTAATGGTTTATTTTCATTAATGAAATAATCACATGAAAACATCACTATTTACACTAGATACATATTGTTAACGTTTATACTCTTATAGGTATTCCAGATCCTATATCGAATTTGACTCTTATTGTTCACACTAGTGGACTAGTTTCTATTTCCTGGGATGCTCCATTTCATTATGATGTACTAAGAACTGATCCAGATCTCACTTACTGTGTGAATATATGGAATACTACAGGATCACAACCTTCACTATCTCATTCAAAGTGTGATATCAATGTCACTGTGTATTCCTGTGAGTCTTTTCCAGTATTGTTGGCTTGTGGAGCCTACAAACTTGAAGTGTGGACTTCCAATGTACTAGGAAATAGTACGATTACAACAAAACATGTCCAATATCCAGGTACTTATTTGTTGACATATTTTTATTACAATTAATAATGCTTTTATGTGTATCTATGTTTATAATTATTATGAATGATTAATGGGGTATGATGCATTGTTAAAGATGGTTAAGAAGTTACTCTTCATCTGAACAGAACAAAACCATAATACCATAACAAATAGTCTATGACCTAGCTCATATGCCTTTATTATTGGTGATAATATCTGAACTGTTTTAGGGTATTACTACCCTAATGAATAAGATGAAATATGGAAACATTTATAAAACAATTATAATCTGCTACAAAGTGCTGAAACTGGCCTTACCACTTTAATCAGTAATGATATTTATGTATGTTGATGTATGCAAATATTAATCATCATAGAGGGTAATATGAGGGTAATAACATCATGCATCATGTACTTACAGGATGATGTGTACATGTAAATGCTCAACATATATTATGTAGCTAAACTTTTTTATCCAGAGTGTTTGAGGTATACTTGATAGTAATTGATCTGCGATGGGATTCCTATTGTAATCTAGATATATTCACTGAGTAACTTACTTTGCTTTATGACTATCTGCTATACCATTTGCCTTGCTTTTGCTGAATTGTACACTGTAATTACTGACATAGTCTGGGACAATTGTTGCGGTCAGTCAACGGACACATGACTGCCAGCAAGAGGCATATTACTGTCCACTTTTACCTCCAACCAGACGAATATGGCTGGCTACCAACATACCCGCCACATATCTTGATAATGGCTCTAACGGTAGTAGTTCCACATTAACAGCGTTCAACACACGAAAAAAACGGCATTTACTTCTGTCCACTTTTCGAAAAAGGCAACTGGAATACAACTGGCAGCATCAATCTCTCACCTGACTTCACTGTTATCTCGAAAGCAATCATGCCCACATTGTGGTTTTGTGTTGTGTCATCTGCAGAAGTTGAAATGGTATAGTTGCTCACTCAAAAACTTTTGCAGTAAATGGATATCAGGTTCTACCAATTCAAGGCTCAGTAATATGCTGGACAATGCTAAGAGAAGGTTGTAATGTCTAGAATTATCACCCCAGAGCATCTAGTAGTGGTAACTGTGGGGTCAAGCCCTATAGACGGAGACGACGGCAATAATGGCAGCAGTGACAGCAAGGACAAGGAAAACTAAAGAACATTAGAGACAGTGACTTTTGTGTTTGTAGGTGTGTGAGTGTTGCAAGCTTGGGAACCTGTGTGTTGTTGATTGTTATTTATTATTATGGAATGTGATTTGTGGTTATGTGTGTGTGTGCAAAGTTCCGTGTGCAGCACTGTCTTCTATAAAAGCCAGTGCCGTATCTTTGTTAGTTTTGATCACTTTTTTTGACTTAATCATTCATAATTACAATTCTTCTCGTCCGTTTTGGTGGCTGGGTAAGACCTTCAGTTCTTAAGTTAGGCCAGATAAAGGATCAAGCAGCACGACAGTAATTAAATTACAAGCCCGACCTGCTCACTAAAGGATAATATAGTAATGAGGTTGTGAGAATGGAAAATGTTCTGAATGAGATGTTAGTGTTTGTGACAATACAATACTAGTGTGTGTCATTAGCAGCTAAGATGTTGTGTTCTGTTATGACATCTCCTGTTGATGTGGTGGGTTCACCACATCAAGTATTCTCTATCATAGTTATGAAGTTCCAGAATGTGCTCTTTAACTAATCACCCACTTTATATATTCTACTCAAATTCCATATATTCCACTAAATTCAATTCTAGAAAAAATGTTATTATACTTTAAAGCACAAGTTGCCAAAAAAAGGTTTTTAAAGCATTAGTTCCTACTCAATCCATACAAATGACTCAGTCAGGCAAATGCACCCAGTAACTTGATGGATTAGGAGCACAAAGAAGTTAAGGTTTCAAGTGATGAATAGTTTTGATAATTAGGTGGTGAAAACATGAATGCATGTTGTTGTGTTCATTTCTCTGGATTGTTCTATTATAATGTACACCACAATGAATAGTACACCACAATGAATAGTTTGAGAAATGAGTAAATTACCAAATTGTGAGAATTTCAGATTGGGCAGCACTATAAGAGAAGTCGTGGCAGCGGTACCTTAACTGGGGCAGGAAGCTTCTTCTTAACCATCAAGCTTGTCGTGAATCCCACACTAATGCAATGAGTCAGCATGGCCAGAAACTACAAATCTTCTACATGATTGAGATGAATAGCCTAAGGATAATGATGCTGATGACAGCTAGACACGTTTGTTTGTTTTTTAACTAGTTGAGCTGAAAGTTGTAGAGTGTTTTATGGTGTGTGTGACTGTAAAGGTGAATGTTTCCCATTCAAGGGGTATGACAATTTCTTTACCAACTCTGCTCAGCTCATAAAATATTCATGAATACACACCATCATTTATTGTTGTTACTAATACACAGGTATATTATTATATAGACTAATGCAATATCTGTTGGTTGTGGCAGTATTAAGATATCAAGGATTGGGTTGGGAAGAAGCTTCAAACAGCTTGGAAATATAGCAGTAGTAACTCTGGTGGCCGCCTACTTGGTCTGTCTTCCCCTACACCTGGTGACAGCTCCCTGTGACTACACCACACTTGATGATACCATTATTTTGTCTTGTTTTTAAGCTAATGTTGAAAATTAAATCTGCTGAGAAAAGCAGTCATAGCCATTGAATGAATAAGAAGTAAATGTGTTTTTAGCTATAGATATTTCCTTAAGAATGCAGCTGTAAGCATATAAATAATTAGATAACCATAATTATTGTCATGACATTGTTATGAAGTCAAAACTTGTTTTACCTAAAATAATACTGATGAATTATAAATATAATTATAATCAGTATTGTATTTATAGCTAGTACTTTATAAAATACTCCGATATCCAGCTAACAGATATCTGTTAGATATTTCAACTTTGCTAAACTTGAAATAATATAGTATTTCTAGTTTGTGCAGCTTATTTGTCAAGGTGATTTTAAGCTTGAAAATTTTAATTTAAAAAATACATTGAAATAGAATATGTTGTTATCCATTTTTATACCAATAATGGTGATTAATATATTTACTATTTCCTCTGATACAGCCAGTACTTTTAATATATTTTAAAACCTTTGTAGTTGCAGTTTATAATTTTTCTGAAACAAACCTAATGCCATTATTTTTTTCTATTCTGAGAGTTGTTTGTCAGTATAATGCTTTAGTTTGTTTATTATTATGTTACATTGAATATATAGAATCAAACAGAGTTGATGATGTGGAAGTTATTGCATATGGAAATAGAATTAAAATGATTAAAGTTGAATTTGTAAGTTATATTTCTAAATATATTATTCAAATATTATAATAATGTGTAATATTATTACTAGAACCGGAGTATATGTACAATTGATGCTATCATTATACTTGACTATGAGAGTACATCCATTAATGAGACTGAAGATCATTCAAGAATTATCAAGTTCACATTGGAAGATAACAAGCATTACCACAGTGTGTCTCTAAGAAGTCATCTTGACAACATTTCACTAGAATCTCATAGTAAGAGAATTATCCATATTTAAAAATAGAATATTATTGCTGTATTATTGCATGAATGGAGTATAATAATGGAGATAGGGATAATATGTCACAAGCAGGCTAATATATTTTCATCAGCTGCAGGAAAGTGAAAATAGAGTTTGAGAGTGAAATATTTCACCATGTAACTAAAATGAGTAAGATTTGTATGTTTTAAAGTTGGCTCTCATTGATCGTTTACTCAGATACTGAGCCTATATTTTAGCAGATGCATTTTAACTAGCGGGATTTGAAATTTTTTTAGGCTTTAAAACGAATCAAGTTATACCTTGATGGTAATGATAATATTGTTAAGGAATCTAGCAAAAAAATTTAATATAGTGTATGTACATCTTACGTATGTATTAGCCTAACCCCAAACTGAGTAATATAAATGAATGGCATCAACATGCTGAGTACATTATGACATACAACATGTTAACTACTGAAATGCCATGAACCGAAAAAAGTAAATAGCTACAAAATAATGTTTTGTTTTTCTATGTCCTACAAAGTTGACTAAACTAGTGCAGTTTCAAACTCAAAAGTTGATGATTGCATATTATAACTAGACAACTATAAGTTTGTGTAACAATTATTGACAGTTTCTTTTCTGAATCAAATTGTTATTTTTGTGTATTATGGACCTTGTGTGTGGAATTCGCCATAGGTTTAATCATGTCATGCAGACCTGTTGCTGTTGATCTTTCCTAACATTATCACAGTTACGAATAATTTATACATGTTTTGAGTAATATTAATATCCTGATTTTAGTATAGAGCAATTTATTGTTTACACTTTCACCAAAATCAACAAACATGTATACAAAATATGAATCTAGTATACTAAATCTTTTTTAAATAGTACTGTGTCCTTAAGAATTCCAATAAACAAAAATTTTATTGGCTATTATTTAAATATTAACATAGGGAATTTTAAAAACATACGTACAATATTATATAGTATAATATGTATTACTTTAATTGGAGTGTGATATGGCGAAATATATATACTCAAACTTCCCTAATACGGGAAGCTAGGGACTGGGCACTGCCTGTAACTCAGAAATATCCATATCTGAGAACAATTAATTTGCACTTGTATTTTAATACACTATAAATATATAATTATCAATTATACACACTTTGAGGAATAGCTACTTGTATTCAAGTTACACAATTATTTTTTCAAAAATATTTGGTTAGCTTAGTTTGTTTTAGAGTTTCTTGCCTCACCCTAGCAGCAGTATCTCTGCCAGTTTTTTACCAATAAAAGTTGATTAGGGTCACTACCAGCTGCTGTAAATTTACTGTACCCTTTACTCAAACCAGCAGCTGTAAATTGATTCTACAACTCTCAGTACATACATACACTGTATACTTGATGGACCAGCTGGTCAATCCTTACCACACTTATAATGCAGTATTGGGGTGCCTGGTAGAGTGGAGTGCCAGGAACTGGGGAGTCAGAAAAGGGGAGTTTGAGTGTATATATGTGACCATCTCTACAGGAAAACCAGGCACAACACTGCTTGTGTAAATATCTAGAAAAGATCGATCGATTTCTTAAAAATGTATTGTTTCAAGCCGACGGGAGGGAACGGTTAGGTCTATTATAGTGGGAACAACTTAAGCTACGACGGTGACCGTCTACAGGAAAACCAGGCACAACGCGGCACCCTTCGAAAATTTTTTTTTGCACTTACAGAGTTGTCGGCATCCAGATATTGAGCTCTCCAAGTTTTATCGTCGTAGCTTAAGTCGTTCCCACTATAATAGACCTAACCGTTCCCTTCCGTCGGCTTGAAACAATACATTTTTAAGAAATTGATCGATCTTTTCTCGATATTTACTCACGCCGAGTTGTGCCCGGTTTTCCTGTAGACGATCACATATATATATATATATATATATATATGTATATATTCCACCCTAGATATCTTCACAATGATATCTTTAGGTACATGACCTGTGAAATAACTCATGATATTTCAGCTGTACTATGCAAGCTCATTACCCTTGTAGTTATAGCAAACTTCAATTGTCTCGGGTTTTTACAGCTACCTTCCTCTGGTGTACCCTGCTCAACAGGGTTAGAGCAGCTGCTAAAATGTAGGCTGGGGGTGTGGGTAGCCCATACAACTAACATTACCTATGACTTACCCTATCCCTAGTACTAACTACAGTAGTAAAGATATCTAGTGTGGAGTAAACCATTTCTTACATTTCTCAGAGTGTTATGGCAAGATATTTCACTCTCATGGCTATATTTTTACTCGCCTCTGGCTCATAAAAATAAATAAGCCTGCTCATGAAATATTTTGCCATATCACACTCTGACTCATGTAATAAGTACTATATTGTATATATAATAGGAACTGTCAATATTTTTTTAATTATTACAGGTACCTTTGATGTCAGAAATGTAAATGCTACTCGAACAATTGATGGAGTAAATGCCTCTTCTACATTTATCAACGGAACAAGAGCAAGAGGTGTTCTGTATGTATTTTGGATAAACGGACAAAATTTTTATAGACAGTATCAGCCATATTTATATCCTGTAAAAAAAGAAAAAGCAGAAGCTGGGTTTTATTTTGTAAATCCTTCTTATCTCTATAACACTGTTTCAGCTTATGATATTGAGTATAACAATAAAATTTATTCAGGATTACCTGCTGCAGAAACTGAAATTATAACTAATATAATAGAAAATGAGAGAAGTTCTGAATTTACAGGTAAAAAAGTCATCATAAAAATCATAAGGAAATCCCAGTTAAATAAGTAACTATTACAAATGCTTGTTTGAGTATTATGTGACTTAATGGTAGTAAATTGCTTCTAGTCAAAATTTTAAAACCTTATAAATGTGATCTTAATATTCTTAAACAGTTGATTACTGAAAACTACTATTGGATTTTAATTGGATTTTTCTGACCAGATATTTCTTTCAATATGATTTTAAAGAAATATTTGTAAAAATACTTGGAGTGGTTAAAGAAGTCATATAGTGTAAACTATTTTGCCCTTCAGCTTATAATAATTGAAACTTCTTTCTTTGATGATGTCAATTGTTAATATGATAAGTTGTTTTTAAAGACTTGTATTTAATTCTTTTTATGCAGATCTATCCAATCGCGTTAATGATGAATGCAATTTAAATATAAAAAATTTTACTTTGGAAGTATTCTGTATGTGCAGTGATAACTTCCAAATTATAATATTGCAGACTTCTAATTATCTTCATATGAAGTATTTACATGCATTCAGTGGAAGTTGTAATTTATTAAATAATTACACACTTAATTTTAGTAGTAATTACTGGGTGACTATCTTTCATGAAAGCATGGAAGGAATTTTTCAAGCTGACATTTTATATTCTAGTGCTGTAAAAATAGATGACGGTTTACCTACGTCAACTTTAATTGAAGTAAATGTCACAACCAGTACAAATATAAATATCATAAGTAAGTTATTAGTAATGATATTATTATATCTTATAAGTGTATTTGTTTGTTTGTTGTGTAGTTATTGTGACTACATCAATGCTGATACTTTTATTAATTGTCATCATGTTATTTGTATCAATCTTCAAGCTTATAACAACTAAAATGTAAGCTTTTTTTTAACAACACAGTACTTTTACACATATAAGATTAAATAGTATTTATGACCTCATATATATATATATACAATGTAACTATTATTAAGTAGACACATATGGAAAGTAAGTATCAAAACATTAGAGTGATATGCTATCAATTAGCAATGAATTATCCAAAATTGTCTAGTATTATTTTAAACAGTTACCATGGCATTAGCTATGTGATAAATTAGTTACCATCATTACTTTTTAAACTAAATTCATATAGAAATTAAGAACTTTAAATATATTTTTTTGTATGCAAACATTCTACAATTCAATTGTACGGTGTGTATAATTAATATAATTATAAAGACAGAAGGAGTGGAAGTCAATAAAGAGGGTGAGAGAGAATATATAAATGAGAGACACTTGTTAAAATTAGAGAGGGTACCTGTTTACTAAGAAAACTTTTAAAGGTTGTATCATTGGTACATAATTATTTTGTATATCAAACTTTTAGTCAATTCCAGAGATTGCTTTCATACTATGACAAAAAGTACAGTCAAATAGAGAGTTAACTGCCACCTTTCCATTTTTTTAAGTATCTGTAGCTGCACTAAGCTAACCAGAATAATATAATTAAAATTGAAATTTACATTATTGCAAAAGAATATAAATGTATATTTTTTGTCTTTATATTTCTATGTTAAATGACATCCAAAGATGCATTCAACTATAATTGATGCCAATATAAATAACTCTTAAATATTGTGTACAGAAAAAGTACTAGTCTCAGTAAAAGAAATGAGACTTCGTTGAATACAAACTTATCAAATGATCAAATTTCACACAGTAATAATAACACTTCAGAAGTTATTTATGAAGAAATACAAGACGTTGTTAAACCAGATGATTATCAGTTAACTACCTGCCCAGCTTACGGGATAAGCTCAAAGAAGTGATTGAACTTAACATTTATATATAGTGTTTTCAAGTATTATCTAGAATACTTTACATTTACTCATTTAATTAGCTAGGATGGTGAACAAAGCAAATTTGAAGAGATTTCTTTATAAACAGATGTTTGAATTTTATGTAGTTTGCTTTCAATATTTTCTTATTATGAATATTATTTCATCCTGTTTTCTGAACACATCAAATTGAAATGCTATGTCCTCTACGGTAATAGTGACACTTTAATATTTTACACTAAACTTACCTAAAGTCACAGCAATAAATTTAAATTTTTCATTCAATAATCCTTGAGATGAAAGTTAATGCACACAATTGTGATTTATAATAATAATTATTATAATCAACACAAACTTGTCATCATGTGATGCTATACATGACATTACTATAGCAAAACATGAAGTATTTTGGTATAAATCATGTTTATTCACTAAAGTGATCATTTTGATGATTGATAAGAAGTAAATTCTCCAAAAACTTTCAACATTCATAAAATATGATCCCAAAAGTGTAGCCAGTTATAATGATAGTTGTATGTAATCGCTGTGGATAGTTTTTAGTAAGATATATAAATAGTTATTGATAGTAATAGGCTTTGTGACACTATGTGTGCCATCAAACCAAACCAATATGTAATATACAATAATAATAATAGCACTAATAATAATTATTTAAATAGCCAATAATTAAGCATTATACTTAAAGCTTAACCGGATTTTTTAACTTTTTGAATAAATATTTAAACAAGTTGTAACTTAATATTTTAAAATTTTAAATGGTATAGTTTTTAACTTGTTTTTTAACAATTTAAAAGTAAATCCTTTAGTAGCATTAAAATATGTTACAGTAATTTAAAACTATATTATTTTATAAATGTTACATTAACGTTTTTTCACATGCACACATTATTTTATGTGCTTGCTGACACTTTCTTTCTTTCCCAATCTCTTACCTGTTTGCTCAAATTTTTACTTACTAACTCTCTTTACCGCTTGATACTCAATTTTCTGTTTGCCCACTCTCTTTCCTTCTTGTTTACTCTCTTACCTACACAATGCTTCCTGCCTAGCTCAACACACATGGACCTTTAATGAGTTGGGCTTCATGATGACGCAAAAAAGGTTTCCTATCTTAAGCTTTTTATGCTTAGTGGGCTGGAAGTCTTATTAAGTTGCAGCTATGAATCTTTAGGCTGGGACTATCACCTAGGAGGCTTAGCTATGAATTCATAGGCTGGAATGTTGTTTAAGTAGGAATCATGGCTTTTACGTCAATGCTATAGCTTTATATAGGCTTAGTTGCCTTCTTGTGTAACAGAATTAATAGAAGGAAAAAAGATATAATATATATTATACAATTGGTGTGTACAAATTTCCTAAATTTTGTCATACAAAAGCTATAAGCAATACATTATTAGGTGATTAAAGTTTGCTGACAGCTCATCTTAAATGATTATTTTCTTGTTAATCCAGTCTGAGCACACAAAATTGGAGTTGGAGAGTTTGTTGCTTGGTGAGAAAAAATGGTCAATACTCCATCAAAAATATATAACATCCGATGTCTGGGAAATATGTACAGCAGGAATATAGTCTAGTCGAAATTGTTTTGTAGTAGCCTCCAATCTAGATGTTTAGTTCAAGTACCTCAGTACAATCATTATAGTACAAGCCTACACAAAGCATAAAAAAACATAGTCCAAGTAAAAAAAATGCATTATAGTACAAGCCTACACAAAAACATAAATCAAATCTAAAAAAAACATAGTCCAAGCCAAAAAAAGCATTATAGTACAAGCCCACACAAAAACATAGATCAAATCTAAAAAAACATAGTCGAAGCCAAAAAAAACATGATCTCAACCTATAAAGTCTAAGCCTAGAAAGCATAGTCCCAGCCTATGAATCATTAACGTAAGCTTGTACTAATGCTTTTTAGGCTTGCATTATGTGGTATTTTAGGTTTGAGCCATGGTGGTTGTGTAGGCTTGAACAATAACTATTAAACTGGGACTATGTATTTTAACAGTATAGAGTGATTTTTGCAGCCATGACAGTGCAAGGAGTAATTTCCAAAAACCTTGGCAGTTAAAAAACCGTGATTTTTTGGAAGAAATTTTAATCATGTTCATCCAATGTGTATGCACCAGTACAGACAAACACAGCATATTGCATGAGATAATAATAGTACTGAGGTACTTAAACTAAACATCTAGATTGGAGGCTACTACAAAACAATTTCGACTAGACTATATTATTCCTGCTGTATACATATTTCCCAGACATTGGATATTATATAATTTTTGATGGAGAATTGACCATTTTTTTTCACCAAGCAACAAACTCTCCAACTCCAATTTTGTGTGCTCAAACTGGATTAACAAGAAAATAATTATTTAAGATGATGCTGTCAGAATACTTTGATCACCTAATAATTTATTGCCTATAGCTTTTGTATGACAAAATTTTGGAAATTTGTACACACCAATTATTGTACAATATATATATGTATATATTTTTTTCTTTCTATTAATTCTGTTACAGCACAAGAAGGCAACTAAGCCTATAAAAAGCTATAGCATTGACGTAAAAACCATAGTTCCTACTTAACAACATTCCAGCCTATGAAGTCATAGCTAAGCCTCCTAGGGTGATAGTCCCAGCCTAAAGATTCATAGCTGCAACCTAATAAGACTTCTAGCCTACTAAGCATAAAAAGCTTAGATAGGAAACCTTTTTTACATCATCATGAAGCCCAGCCCACTCCAGAAGTAAATTTTAAGGAAGCTAAATAGCTGTAAAGATGGTGCTATTATGAAGCATCCACTTAGTTTTGAATTGAAAGGTTTTCGGTCATGTTTATACTTGATATTAATGCGTTATGATTATTGGTATTTGAAGTAAAAAGGATTTTCACCACTGTTACCCTTTCTGGTGTTCCTATGTGCTAGCCATTTTTTAATCGAAGAAAATGACATGCTTCTGTATGAATAAACATTTTTAGTGATATCAAGATGCATCAGGAAAATTAAGGTGATATTCACGCATATGAAAAAAGTATCTAGTTGTATTTTTGCTTAATAGTTTACACCTTATTTCAAATGCATGTATAATACTTTAAGCATGTTCACTAAAATATACAGATTATCTACTGAATATGCATGGAAGTGTCTAGCCGGGCAAGGTTTGTCTGTTAGCAATCCTAATGAGAGTAACAATAATAACTGACAAACCATAAACCCTTTAATAGTGGTTTAGTTAATTGTAAATAATTATTGTTTTAATTAGCTAGCTATTCATTTATTCAGCAACTCCTAGTTTATAGTGTGCTTTATGGCCAAGCCAATCAATATTACCTTCCAATTCCCTTGGAAGTATAGAAGCCATTAAAGGTCCATGTGCGTTGAGCTAGGCAGGAAGCATTGTGTAGGTGAGAGAGTAAACAAGAAGGAAAGAGAGTGGGCAAACAGAAAATTGAGTAGCAAGCGGTAAAGAGAGTTAGTAAGTAAAAATTTGAGAAAACAGGTAAGAGATTGGGAAAGAAAGAAAGTGTCAGCAAGCACATAAAATAATGTGTGCATGTGAAAAAACGTTAATATAACATTCATAAAATAACATGGTTTTAAATTACTATACATATTTTAATGCTACTAAAGGCTTTACTTTTAAATTGTTAAAAAACAAGTTAAAAACTATACCATTTAAAATTTAAAATATTTAGTTACAACTTGTTTAAATATTTATTCAAAAAGTTAAAAAATCCGGATAAGCTTGAAGTATTATGATAACAGATAATCTGGAATATCAGTTTTTCATGCCATTATATCTCAATATTGACTGCTTCTTATCAATGCAATAACTAAAGTCACCAAAATTATTCAACTCTTACTACTAAAGTTCAGTTAAAAGAACTGACGCATGAGATATACCTGGCATGTATACAGATATTTCTACTATCAGCCTACTATACTATGTCGACCATTACATAAAATTATATAACATTATGTATTCACTGTTTCACTGAAGATATGATCTTTATACTCTTTAAAACTTGTACGTCCTTCACATGCATCTTCAGTTATATCCTTTTCAGGATTCTCAGCAGCAATCTGTGGAACAATTAAAACAAATAGCTAATAATAATAATATTAACAGTCATAATAAATGAAAATAGTCTGGAATTTGCTTAAAACGACATAACATAATTCAAAGGGTCAACAATTGATTATACTGGTAAAGTGTTAACTGGTATTGCTGAAAATTCTCAGCATGGCAAACTAATCTTATAAGGCTCAAGATGTGTTGGGATTACTTGGAATGTCCCAAACTGTCCCACCAAAGGAGATCCATAAATCCTGGTTCTAAAATATCTAAAGAAATATCAAGACTATTTCAGACATGTAAGATGGCCAAAATGTAGATAGGTAAGATAATATAATATGGCATTTTATAATCATTACACACGCTCTATATAATGCTTTTGACAATTAACAAAATGTCATAACTAATTAATTGATTTTACATGCGTGCATGTTTTACATACATACCACATGTGTGTAAGCTGAATATATATTACTTACTACTTGAGTCAAGTGTGATGTGATTGAAAACAATGCATGAGAGTGAAATATATTTTTTAAGCCAAAGTATTGCCTTGGGAGTAAATAGCACTCATGAGATTGTTGACTCTGTGGTTACTTTTTAGGGGGATTATTGCATGTGTGCATATCTCGAAGTATATTTTGCCCCTCCTCTAGCGATGACACCACTCCGCCTAGTTGGGATTTCGGATTCTGACCCTAACAAAATAAGTGGATAGAATGAATGATGTGTTCGCCATTATATTATTTGCTTGTCATGACAGCCAAAATTATAGAAGTTGATTAGTAGCGATTGATCTTATTGTGTACGTATAATGTGGTAGCATGATGTGTGCTGGGTGAGAATATTTCCATTCATCATGATACCAGACTGTGCCTGTGCCATGACCAGTTTCCAAGTGACAGGCTTAGTTAGTTTGACATCATCGGTTAGCAGGGCTTGGATGACCATTAGTCTTATCATCGCCAAAAATCAGAACCTGCCTAACTTCAGGTTCAGTGCCTTTTCCAGCTGTTCAGTGTCTGCGTCAAATGGAGTCTGTATGCGAATATGGGTAATATAGTGCACTACAAATGGTATGGGAAACAATCAGTGGTGTGTGAAAACCACATGTATGCACCTCATTAATATGCCGCATGTGTGTAACCTAAACATATGCCGACTACAAATGGTTTGCATATATGCAAATTGCATGCATTCATGCGTGCATGCTGTTACAATGCAACATGTGTGTTGTTTGAGCATATGTATGGATTTCACACATGCATACTGCAATACTTGTATGAGGCTACAATGCTGCCGCATGTGTATATTACCTGCATTACACATAAAAAATAATACAATACACAATATGTACGTTGACATCCAAATATTTTACTAAATGAGCGAGTCAATCAGGTAATGTGATGTGTTTGTACCAACACTAACATTGAGAGAGAGAGAGACAGCATTATTGAGCTATGTGTACATAGGTGCTAGTATATAACCAGAATAGTTAATTGGGCTTTTGCTCATGGACTGCGGCCAGTTTACATTAGAACTTTAGTTGATTGTATTCATACAGAAAGTTTCAACTGAACGTGTATAATGAAAACATTTCCAACTTGTGTTGTGCACTGACTGCTACTCACTTCAGAGGTTGTACCTATTAGTATGAAAGACCTGACACTGCCCAGCCTAAGCTCTGTATGTATACTAAAGAGGGAAGTGAGCTCACCAGCTGACAAACTGCCTAGTGGGTGAGCTCATGTACAGCTGTATTGCTGACAAGAAGCTGAATACATAGTTTGGAATTCGAACTGACCTAGGTTGGCTACCATAGCAGTATTAGTGACAATTCAGTAATGTGTTGTATATACTGTAGGAGACCAAAAATTCCCAGATTCCAGTCCGTAGTCCGGTCGTAAAATGGTAGTCCTTTTACAGTAGTATTATCATTGCATTCCATACAGTTTGGACTAAACAGCCTACACTGTTACTAAAATGATAAAAACATTGGATGAACTTTTTCGTTGATTTACTGATATTTCGCAGGCCTTCTGTTAGCAACTAATGGACTTTCAGTAGTAAAAAATTTAAGCCTGAGAAGGTCCTAACATCGAGAAAATGTTGATACTATGCGGTGGTTGAGCTAACTATTCTCCGCGAGACAACTTCGAATAGGACAGCCTGTAAACAAAATATCGGATCATTTTATTGGATGAACAATTTTTTATAATTCTTCAGAGTCAGTCATGTGATGAACGAGAAAGATTAAAACGGTAATACTGGTCGAATGGAATGGCCGTTTTTTTTTACCAAACGGCGTACAATTTTTTCCCTGTTTTTTTAATCGTGCAACAGCCATTCTATGGAACGGAATTTAGAACTTTATTTTGTCTCCTACTGTAAGTGAGGGAAGTGAGCTCACCAGCTGACAAACTGCCTAGTGGGTGAGCTCATGTGCAACTGTACTACTGCCAAGAAGCTGAATACATAGTTTGGAATTGGTACTGACCTAAGTTGGCTACCATAGCAGCAATTCAATAAAGGTGTTGTATATACAGTAGGAGACAAAATAAAGTTCCCAGATTCCAGTCCGTAGTCCGGTCGTAAAATGTTAGTCTTTTTACAGTAGTTATTACCACTGCGTCCCATACAGTTTGGACTAAATGGCCTACATCTTTCACTAAAAAATGGTTAAGCTTTTCCATCGATTCACTGATATTTCCTAGCTAGAAACTCTTCCATAGCTATATCACCAAGCTAAGGCCTTGTATCGCCCGTTAAACGCTACAGGGATAGTGCAATAAAGCTTGTATAAAAATATATAACTTGCTTCAATAAAGCTGCATACCAAAATTTTGACGGCAGACAGCTATAACGAGGTTCACACTTCGTAGGTCTTCTGTTAGTTACTGATGGACTTCCAGTAGTAAAAAAATCTAATCCAAAGAAGGCCCTAACATCGAGAAAATATCGAAAATATCGATACTGTGCTGTAGTCTAGCTAACAATTCTCCATGAGACAACTTCAAAAAGGACGGTTACAATTTTTTTACCTGAAAAGCTCATCCTCAGGAGCCTGTAAACAAAAAATTGGAACATTTTATTGGATAAACGATTTTTTTGATTTTTTTGAGTGAGGTGTGGGACTACCCACATTCGAGAGCAGAAAGGAGAAGGCAGAGAACGCAAGAGAGGAGACAGAATGAGATCAAGAGAAGACAGGGAGACAGTAGAACTATGCTTATGTTTGTGTATCATATAAGTTGTGTGTCATTTAGAAGTTCAACGTCGTAGTCAGTAATGCGCAGGTCACCTGCATATTTTGTGTGAGCATTTCATTGGTCAGTTTTGCGAGTGCATATTTTGTGTGAGCATTTCATTGGTCAGTTTTGCGAGTGGCTTCGTCTCATAAGCCACTCGCCACGTTGTGTAGTTCAGTCTAGTTTACCGTAGTGAATTTATTAATTAACTCAAAGTGAGGCATTGCCCTCTTGCTAGACTCTGGTGGCAGCGAGCTATAAGCTGTCCCCAGATCTGTGGCGAATCCGTGACCAGTTCGCAGGCCGGACCCACAGAATTTTGGTGGCAGCGGTGGGATACTCAGACGGAAGGCATTCCCCGAGAACTACCACGACTCACAGCGAATTCGTTCGTGAGGGAAGAGAACCAGTTACCAGGGCAGGCGGATATAGTTCCAGCTGAGCCCGCTTCGAACTTCAGAGGAGGACACTCCCGAGAAGAGCATCACAGCATCCAGGCTTCGGCAGTGGAGCTTCGTTTTCTCTGGGCTGAGGCGGCAGAAAAAACAAACAAAAAACTTTGAGCAAGGCACTCGAGCTTAGGCGGCGAGGCCACAACACACCACGGGGCGACAGCGGCAGTGGGAGAACCATAGTTCCAGACTTCGGTTGTGGACACTGCATTCCGACGTGCTTCGGCAGCGAAGGAGACACTCGGGCTGAACAAGGAGTCATCCTTAACAGTTCTGTGTTGTTTGTGTGTGTATCATTCACCCTTATAATTTCAGTGTTGCATTTTTCCTTATTTGTAAAAAAAAAAGTTACCTTTGGTTGGGTTTTATTATCTGTTTTTTTTTTTTTTTGTACAGCTCACCAGCAGGGAGGCGAGGACACTCACTTCCCTATGTCAGAGGTTGGAGCCGTGGCGACCAAGAAGAAGCACAGCAGGAGGTTACTACCTGGGGATTCCGACTATAAGCCGTCCAAGAAGCCCGGTATCAGCAAGAGGTCCCCGTATCCATCTCGACCTTTGGAGACCAAGGTGGTCAGAGAGGAGGATCTGGACGACGAAGTGAGTGGTACTATTGGGTCGGATATTGAGTCAGAGGTAGAAGTTGTAGAGGAGAGAGAGGACAGTGTAGTTGGGGAGATGGCTAGAAGGGAGGAAAGCGAGATAGGCACTCTGTTAAAGTATTTGTTGGAGAAGGACGATCGAAGAGCAGAGGAGCATAGGGTGCGTAGGAGGGAAGAAGAGGAGAGGCGTAAAGAAAAAGAGAGAGTTCGAGCAGAGGAGGCTCGAAAGGAGAAAGAGGAGGAAAGGGAAAGAAGAAGGGTTGAGAATGAACAACGTAGGGAAACAGAAAGGGCTAGAGAGCAAGAGATGAGAGAAAGATGGGAACGGGAAGATGCTAGGAGACAAGAGGAGTCTCGTGGGAAAGATCGGAAAGACAGGCTACATGAGAAGCTAAAGGTTATGGGAGCGTATAAGGAGAGTGCTGGATTGGTGGATTATTTAAACAAATATGAGAGGGTTATGAAAGAAGCAGGAATTGAAGAAGCAGAGTGGGCCGAGTGGTTATACCCCAGGTTGCCTGAGGGCTTGTGTACTCGGGTGAGCAGTGTAAGGGATGAGGAAGCAGTTATAGGGAGCTGAAGAGAGTTCTACTGGAATCCGTGGGAGAAACCCCACTTACCTACGGGCACCAGCTATTTGAGACTACGGCAGATGTCCTCAAGCATAAGGCATCTAGGGAGATCAGTGAGCTGATCATTAGAGTTAGTCAGGGTGTCCTGCAAGGTTGCAAGACACTGGAGCAGTGCGTGGTAGCACTGGCCACGGTATTCACCAAGAGGGTGATGCCACAGGCAGGAAAGGTTTACATGGAGGGCAAGGAGATTGATAGTTTAGAAGATGTCAGGAAGTTGTGGGACAGATGGATGTCTGGGAGGCAGAAGGGCAATTACCTGAAGCCAAGGTTAGGAGATTTTGGGGGAGAGAGAGCAGTAATTAAGACAGAAAGAAGAGAAGGAGTTGGGTTTACAGGAATAACATGTTTTTCCTGTGGTACTAAGGGGCATCGAGCTGTTGAAGCCTGCAGAATCTCGCCCAGTGACGTGCTACAATTGTGGCAAACAAGGGCATAGGAGTCACGAGTGCACAATTAAGAAGGTTGGTGTGACTGTAAAGAAGGAAGGTGGCAAGGTCGCAAAATTAATAGTGGAAGGGAAGAAGGACAATGTCGCATGGGGCCTGGTCAATGGGGTCCCCTGCCAGGTACTGATAGACTCAGGAGCTAGCATTGGCGTAGTCCCTAAGGCTCTGTTGAGTGACAACTACAGAGATTACGGGGAAGTGCATGTGGGTGATGTTCATGGAAACATGCAAGTGCACAGAAGCACAGTAGTGTCTTATGAAGTAGGGGGACTAGTCCGCTCGCATGTAGCCATGATTGACGAGAGACAAGAGGAAGGAGTCATAAGCATTGTTCCTATGAACATGATGGATGCCTGTGAGGTTAAGGCGTACACTCAAGCCATAGCAGATTTCAGGGTTGAGAGGGAGAGTGTAGAGGCCGAAGTCAAGGTATTGACTAGAAGCCAGAATAAGGCTGAGGAGGAGTTGGATAGATGTGACGAAGATATAGAGGTAGAAGATTTGTGGTGCACAGTGGAGGGGTCAATCCCGGAGGACTTGGGAGTTGAGATGGATGCTTCGGTGGAACAGGGAGAGGTAGGAGCGATGGAAGAGAATATAGGGGAGAGTGTGGAAGAGAGCGAGACAGAAATGGAGGGTGTTGCTAAGGATTTAGACTCTGTTGCAGTGAGTTGCTCGGAATCAGAGCTCAGCAAGTTAGCTGGGGATGTTGGACCATTGAGAGAAGGTTTAGATGGAGTCAAGTTCCGTCAGTGCGTGTTGACTGACGAGAGCCTTAAGACTTGGAGAGAGTTGGGCAAGAGAGGAGAACGAGGTTTCAAGTGGGACAAAGAATTGTTATTAAGGGGTATGTATGTATCGTGGGAGGAATTTGTGGATGTCATAGTGGTGCCTACCCGTATTGACGGAGCCCTTCGAAAGTGTTGCAGTGGATCTGGTAGGACCGCTTCCCAAGGGTAAGGGAGGGTGTCGGTTCTTGCTAACCTATGTTTGCATGGCAACCAGGTGGCCGGAGGCAGTGGCTCTGAGGAGTGTTACAGCAAAGGCAGTAGCTGAAGGCCTGTGGTGCATTTTCTCAAGGACGGCAATCCCGGAGGTGCTCCTGTCGGATCAGGGCTCTCAATTCTGCGGGAGAGTGGTGAGACAGCTGTGCCAGTTGCTGGGGGTCGACAAGATACGAACGTCGCCATACCATCCCCAGACTAACGGCATAGTCGAGAGAATGCATGGAACTCTCAAAGGTGTGTTGGGCAGATGCATAGATGAGAAGGTAGACTGGGTGGCACAGATACCGTTAGCTCTGTACGTTCTGAGGCAGATGCCTCATAGCGACAGTGGTTTCAGTCCCTTCGATTTGGTGTTTGGGTTTCGGGTTAGAACACCACTGGATGCGTTGTACCATGGAATATACGAGTTGGAAGGAAGAGAGACGAATGTGTGTGACTGGGTTGCAGGGTTAATGGACAGATTAGAGAGGATGAGAGACTGTGCTGCGTTGAAGATGAGCAAAGGCAAGGAGGGAAGGTTGAGGTATTATAATCGAGGTAGTAAGTTGAGGGAGTTTGAGGTAGGAGACATGATTCTGTATCGAATACCAGGGATGTCGTGCAAGTTGGCCGACTCCTGGGAAGGACCGTATAGAGTGTTGGACAGGAAAGGGCAGGTGAATTATAAGATTGGGAAGGTTGGGAAGGAGACGCATGCAAAGGTGGTTCACGTGAATTGCATGAAGAAGTTTCAGGAGAGAGCTGAGGTGAAGAGGTTGGATTTAGTGTTGGAGGAGGGTGTTCAAGAGAGGAATGTATTGAAGGATGATTGTGTTGGGTTGGTGAAGGAAGAGTTAGATGGGTAGATTGCAGAGTTTGGGGACGTTTTCTCGGACGTGCCGGGGAACACGTCGAGGGTCAGGATGACCATTGATACTGGTGACAGTTTGCCTGTGAAGCAGTCACCATACTCAGTGCCCTTGGGTATTAGGGACGCTGTTAGGGAAGAGCTCGATAGTTTGTTGGAATGTGGAGTCATAGAGCGCAGCAGTAGTTGCTGGTCGTCGCCACTGGTGCCGGTGAAGAAGCCAGCGGGTGGCATAAGGCTTTGTGTGGATTACAGGAGGCTCAATGATGTCACCATTAAAGAGCCATACTACATTCCCGGACTGGAGGAGATGTTAGAGCGAGTTGGCAGTGGTAGAGTGCTGTCGAAGGTGGACCTGGCTAAAGGGTTCCACCAGGTGGAGGTTGTAGAGAAGGACCGTGAGAAGACGTGCTTCATATGTCCGTTTGGTAAATTCCAATACAGAAGGATGCCATTCGGTCTGTGCAATGCACCGTCTGTGTTCCAGCGACTCATGGATGGAGTGCTTGTCGGATGTGAGGACTTTGCGAAAGTCTACATCGACGACATCTTGGTGGTGTCGGGTAGTTGGGAGGTGCATGTTAGGCACCTGAGGCGTTTGTTCGAAGTTCTGAGAGATGCAGGACTTACTTGCAAGAGAAGCAAGTGTGTGTTTGGGAAGAGGAGGCTGGAGTTTTTAGGACATGTGATTGGTGATGGTTTTATGAGTGTGCCGGAGGCGAGGATTGTGGCAATCAAGGAGCACCCAGTACCGAAGACGAGGAAACAGCTGAGAGCGTTCCTTGGGCTGATTGGCTTCTATCGGCGGTTTATACGAGGATTCCACAGGAGGTCTTCTCTCCTGACGCCACATACGGCAAAGACCTCACCAGGGAAAGTTGAGTGGACGAGCCCCATGCTGGAGGGTTTTCGTGAGTTATGTAATTCGTTATGTGATCATGTGTGTTTATGTGTTCCGTGTGAGGATGACGTTTTCGGTTTAGAGTGTGATGCGAGTGCTTCAGGGATCGGAGCAGTACTGTCAGTGCAGCGAGAAGGGGAATGGAGACCAGTGGCTTTCTTCTCCAGACAGTTACGAGGTGCCCAGGCGCGTTACAGTGCCCAGGAGCTGGAGGGTTTGGCATTGTTTGAGTTGGTGAATCACTTTGCCTTTTACTTGTATGGTCGTGTGTTTACTGTGTTTTCAGACCACAAGGGTCTAGAGTGGCTGACTTCTGGGAAGCAGCGCAACAGACGTGTGTATGGTTGGGCACTGAAGCTGGCAGAATTCCAGTTCAAAGTGGTCTATATACCGGGTGCCACGAACGTTGTCGCTGACGAGCTGAGCAGATGTCACGGCGAGTGTGTTTCCCGTGACACCAGTTTTTCAATGGAGGAGGGGGGAGATGTGGGACTACCCACATTCGAGAGCAGAAAGGAGAAGGCAGAGAACGCAAGAGAGGAGACAGAATGAGATCAAGAGCACACATATTACATTTACCAGAATTGCATGTTGCAGTATGGTGAGTTATATACAAAATAGTGCAACAGTAATACAACGTAGTTAGCTTTACTCGTGCCATTATGAGTTTTGTAGCCAAGGAGCTCAATGTGTATTAGGTCACTTGGACTCAAATTAGGCTGTCCATCATCGCAGGTTCAGTCACTATTGAACAACGATGATATTCCAGAAGTTAGTGTAGGATGTGGCTAAATTATTACTTCCGGTCACTCTAAAGTGGGGTTCGACCGAATTTCCTCAACTCCCCTAGTCTATGGCTATGCATACATCAATTGTATTTGCCATCATTTACAAAGCAGTTTGCTATGGTTTAGTCAACATTAAATGAGTGTTAAATATACATTATAATATATTATGTGTACTATCAAACGAAAAAGTTTTCACTCTAATTTTTTGTCAAATTATGGGCAAACGTAGGGAGAATCTTGTGATAGCTCTAATAACTAGAACCGGAATCAATTTGATGCATTTTAGATGTACATACTAACTTACAAAAATATAGTAACCAACACATACAGTAAGTATTCATTCACCTTATCACTGATGACATCATGCGTACAGACCTCATTTACTTCCAACGCAGTATGTTCATCACTAGTATGCACCCTGAGATCATTATCTGGAGTTTCAGCAGCCACTTTCTAAATAACCATGGTAATAATACCAATAATAATTATTCTAATAATAATAATAATAATAATAATAATAGCAATAATAAATATTCTAATAATAATAATAATAATAATAATAATAATACCAATAATGAATATTCTAATAATCATAATAATAATGCTCAAGTGTATCAGTAATGATGATGACAGTGACAGATACAGGTGTGTGTAATCATAAATGATTCATGAGCCGAGCATAGTTGGTAAAGCATTGTCATTCCCTGAATGGGTGGTGTCGTTGTCTGAATGGGTAAAGTATTATTAATACCTGGTTGGGTAAATAATCTTTAATACCTGGTTGGGTAAAGTATTATTAATACCTGGTTGGGTAAAGTATCTTTAATACCTGGTTGGGTAAAGTATCTTTAATACCTGGTTGGGTAAATAATCTTTAATACCTGGTTGGGTAAAGTATTGTTAATGCCTGGTTGAGTAAAGTACCTTCATTACCTGAATGGGTAAAGTGTACAGGTCTACCCTCAAAATATGTGATAAAATAGGATGAAATCTCGTGATAACTGAAATGACTAGAACCAAAATAAATTGGATGCATTGGAAGAAATTAGCATGAACATAGATATAAATACTAACTTACAAAAAAAAATAACAAGAAAAATAAAGATAGAGAAAATTAATACTTTCATTTGGTGTTCAACCCATGACCATTAAATTTCCAGGCACACACACTTACTATTAACTGTGCATAACTAACAGCTCAGTAAGTCTTGAAGCACCTTATTAACCAAATTGTATTATCAGCAGATTGTTAATTAAAACTTAACCAGATGTTTCGACTTCTTGCTGAAGTTCTCTTCAGGGGGCAAGAAGTCAAAATGTCGGGTTAAGTTTTAATTAACATAATTATATTGGCTGTTAGAAAGAGAAAAATAGCAATTATTATTATGGATCATTATTATTGAATATAATTATATAATTCAGCGAAGCGAGCGAAGCGAGCGGAGCTGACTCTCTAATGAGTTTGCGATATAGGTCGAGAAATTGTTTTTGTTCTTGCGTGGGCGTACGTGTACACCTTTTATCCTACGCGCTTGCGCGGGCGGGTAACCTTCTTAGCAATATTTTGTTTTGTTTACCCGCCATACGAAGTAGTGATGCCCAGTAGACAAAACGTTAGAAATGCTCGGTCAATAGCTTTGAGGGCGTTAGAAACTCCTGAAGAAAAATTAGTAAGGAGAGAGATAATAAATAAAAAGACAGGGCAAGGAGGAGGAGAGCTAAAATGAAACAGAAACAGGTAGTAAAGTAAAGAATCTTTCTTTTTGAAAAGCCATTAAATGTTCCTAATTTATTTATTAGACTATTCCTGAGGATTACGGTACCAGGAGCCTTCATCATAGAAAAAAGCTACCACTATTGTTTTCTCACTTTGACAGTATTTTGTAGCCACACCAAGCATGCATGGCATAGCTGCAATTACAGGGAACATGCATAGCTCGCTTTGCTATTTTTGTGCTATTAGAGCACATCACTAGAAATAATAATAATTATTATTATTGTAATAATTCACATTGTTTCAAGCTATTATACAATAAACTTGGCATGATCAAGCTACCAGTTGAAATACAGCCAACACCCACATTTGCACAGCCAACACCCACATTTACATAGCCCCACTACTCCTAAAGGTAGAAAGCTCAGGTTAGGTGTAAAAAAATCACTCTGCTAGCTAATAAGAAGTCCGTCAGGCAGCTGCCCAGCATAGAGTGTGAACAAGAAAGATCTAGGAGATACAATAAAAAGCAGCTGCTAGCAGTAGAATACACCACAAAATAATCCATTTACCAGGAACAGGGTTAATCAACAAGCAAGCATTATACTTGAGTGCTGCCTCTATACATATATATAATACTGGACTTCATTATTTAGCTACTTTATTCAGCTCTATTACCTAACAGTTATTTTAACTTTACTTTGTAACACATATTTCACTTAAAGATATTTCTAGTGTTGAACATTTAATTAAATTATTAATTTACTGGACGTGAACCATTAGCTTGACTTTAATCACCTAAACTGAAGGTAATTATTTGCAAAATTAATTCATGAAAATATAACAAATCTGAAGGCATAAGTGAATTCATATTCAATTTTTTTAAGCAGTCAATAACACACTCATAACCATACAACAGCATTACTTACTCTATTGAAGTCATTAAAATGGGTTAATACACCACACTGTTTTGACTGTGAATCATCTAAAATTACACAGAAAAAATATGAACTACAACCTAGTACCATTTAGTTACATAAAATATAGAATTACTGGTGAGTGAGTGAAGCGAGAAACTATTAAGGGTAACAATATTGAAAATCGAAGATATTTTTTATAGGTTAGTTTGTGTAATATACATATGGACATACACAAGTCATTGTGTACTTACATTCTAGCATAATTGTGCGTGCTTCAGGGTTGATTTTTTCCATTTTGCACTAAGTAAAATCCTTTGGCTATCGATTTTTAACGTTATTATCAAAGTAAAATTTAACACATGTAGTTTACCCCTCAAATTAGGTAGTCTGTGACAATTCCTGAATGTTGCGTGCACTGCTAAAAAGTATTTTTCATTTTTTTTAAACAGTGCATTTTAGGCTTATTTCCAGTTACTAAAGCAGTAAACAAGTCTTATTTTAGGGTTAAGCTCAAAACTGTGTAATAAACGTCTGTTTTGCTTTTACTATACGTTAGTTCTAAAACTCGGTAGTTCTTTTGACAGAATGGCTTGTTTTTACTCACAACTATCACTACGCCATTTGTGCTGAAGCACATCAAAGAATAAACTTTAAAATGAATACAATTTTGTGCGAATTTATGGTAGCTTATTAAACTGATTAATTTTACAAAATGTATTAAAAGTCATATGCACATACATTATGTTCAGGTATCCTAAATACATTTATACTTAGTTGCAAAGTACTTCCACACAAAAAAATTTCTTTGCTTAATGGCTAGACTAAATAATGGTATTTACTTAAGCTCACAAGTTCCTAGGTAGTATACAATTTAAGTCAATTTAAGTATATACCAATTGACAACAAAAAAATATTATTGTTCATTTTCTTAATGAATAGTTTCACATTTTGGCTAGTTACCACTCACCTGTACTATCCGGAAATTTATTGAAACAAAAATTCATCTATACAAAATAATATATTAAGTTTTAATATAAAAGTGAGTAAACTACAGTTTTTTAAAGTTTTTAGTAAAAGCATAAACACCCGGTTTATTTTAATAGTGTATTCACAGTGAATACCTAGCTAATTAGGTTAGCTGACTCACAAGCCAAGAATATAATGTAATTAGCTTAAAAAATCACAAGAATATGCGTGTGCTAGTGCATGGTTTACTAATGGTGATACAATACTAACAAAAATGTTACACATTATGCCATATTGTTCAGATTGCATTGATGCGGCAAGTAAACATAATACTTTGGAATCGTATAACAAAGTGTTAATTTATTAGCAAAAACTACACACATGTGTGTACATGTATATTGGTACTAAGATCACAATAAATACATATTTGCCAGTAATTGCACAATCTTATTTTGGGTATTCTGGTATACTAAGTTCTTCCTCTTTCAGTTTCACTGTTCCATTTAGCACTCCCAATGTTTGGTAAACAAATGAAGTCGGTCTAAAATATTCATGTTATTCCACATTTGTATCACGTACATTTCGTTGCTGCCAATATTAGAGCAACATCAGAGTATTGGTACAAATCAAGTTTCAGGGTCGCCAGAACAACATTTTTATATTTATTGATGTATCTATGATGAAAATTTGAGGGGAAATGTATCCATGAAGGTCATGACCATTATCAGAGAGAGCAAACCATATGCAAAGAAGGGAAAAAGTATCTCAATCTCCCCCCCCCCCCCCCCCCCCCCCCCGCTAAAAGATGTCTAACAATGTCCTTGAAACAAAAGCAATTATATTTTTTAAATAGGGTTATGAATGCTACACTATCCTTGAATGTTAGTTTTTTAAAAAAATTTAGTAACTAAAAATGAATAAGCCAAGCACACAGTATTGTAACTCTGTAGTAGCTTTGTCACCGTCTGACATTGACCATAATGTAAGTTTGTACAAATAGCAACAGTAATGTTTTGAGTTTCAGCTTTGCTCAGAATGAAAAATTAATTATGTTATTTGCATATAATAAAAAAAATAATGTTAAATTTACACAAACTTGTATTATGTCATCAACTGCTGGTTAAAATAAAATTGTGGTATATTGAATCAAATTGAAGAAAGGTACTATAAATAAAAATTGTATCACGATTATTTCAGAAATAACCTGGTGCAAATAATATTTAATAACAATAATGGTAATATCAAAATGCATTAAGCACACCTCTATGTCTGATAGAGATGTTTTCTGACATAACTGGAGCTGAAAGTAGTCTTACTAAACTGAAAGAGATAAGATAGCTCAAGGTTTTGTACAATCACAGCTATCAAAGAGTAAGGTTGCATCCAGTGGGACCAAAAACTAGATCTTGGTTACCACAACAGCTGTAATTCAGTTGCACTTGATATAAACTAACATAATAGGGAACATATTGAGCAAATATGAAGATCATATATATAGCAAAAGAAGAAAATGTTTATTATAATGGTATTGGAGCAGTCACATCCTGCCAGAACTGTCTTTTGTTGACAAGAGGACTGTGGGGTTGTACACAGGTGTCCTGGACTTCGTAAGTGACTGTAAAAACTAAGGCCACACACACCTATCCCCAATAACAGATACAAAATAGAGTTAATTAGTTATTAATGCATTGAAGATTTAGGAGCTGATAAGAAATGAAATGAACACTAACTCAATTAAAGATAACTGACATAGACCAACAAATCTCACCAACCAAACTCACAAAACAATATGGAGGCACACAACCTGAATGATTCCCATGGAACAAAGAGAGTTCACTATACACCACAACACCAGTGAGTTAGAACAATTAGAATTTTAACGGGTGAGCAACAAAAAATAATGCTAGAAAAAAAAACAGTGGGAAGGATCAAAACATGCATGCGAACAAAAATAAACACAAATATGTGACAGTTCATAATATAAACCAAGTTCTTGACGCATTCTCCCAGTCCTGAACAGGAATCATTTTTTCACTCACAATTACTTTCTTAGTCTAGTTCCTGAAATCAAACACCTAATCAAATATTTTGGCCTCATCTTGAATACCAACAGACTCTCTAGTTTACTTTTCCAGCTGGTGTTGTATAGGGTAATGTGTCATTGTGGGCTTTTCCCAGAGAGGTGCGCAATCAATACAGTCTGTATACTTGCTGCTTTTAATTAATTCATCATAAGAAATAATAATAGTAATATAGAGTAGTGGCCAAAAGTTTTAGGTCGCCTCGTATATTTACCTTTCTGACAGGAATATGCATTTTTGGAACTATCCTAATGCAGAACAAAAGCTTAAATAGTGCCATTGTGTTTGAACTTTCTTGTAATGAGTAGAAAATGGTATAAGGTAATAAGAGTCCAGTGCAAGTAAAATAGATGACCATTAGTCAAAATACACACCTGGTTGCTACCATTTTGACCTGGTTGCTAGGCTAATAGTGAAGATGTGCAGAACTTTTCTAGGAATATTTCCCTATGTGCATGTTAGCAGTAAAAATGCTGCAGCCTGTAGTAACCACAATCAGCTGCTTTTGCTGACAGTAGATCATGCCTAAGAGAAGGAACTTGAGTGTTGAAGTTAGGTCCTCAGTAGTCACACTTAGTGAGGAGGGATATTTCCAGCTTGCCATAGCTGCCAGGCTAAAGGTGAGCCTCTGTGCAGTGCAAAATATCCTAACAAAGAAAGAAGAAACTGGTAGTGTGAGAGACAAGCCCAGATCTGGCAGACCTAAGCAGACAAGCAGCCGTGAAGACAGGTTACTGGTGAGGCTTTCTTTGAACAATCGTAGGGCATCATCTAAACAATTAAAAAGGTAACTGCAGGATGCTTCAGGATGCTCAGTTAGCACCGGAACTGTAAGAAGAAGGCTTCTACATGCAGGACTCAAGGGTTGCATTGCTGCCAAGAAACCTATGCTGACAGCTAAACATCGGTCAGCTCGTTTCAGCTGGGCAAAAGAGAGGCGGTTTTGGCAACAAGAGTCAATGGGCTAAGATACTGTGGTCAGATGAGTCTGTTTTTGAAATTGTGCCAGGAAAGAGGGTAAGAGTAAGAAGGAGAGTTGGGGAAAAATTCCATCAAGACTGTCTGGTATCTACTGTCAAGTTTGGAGGGGGCAAAATTCAGATTTGGGGGTGTATGTGTCGTGATGGTGTTGGAAGTTTACATGTAGTGGAAGGACGTTTAAATGCCAGGGCATGCACAGACTTCATTTCACAGACTCTAAAAGAAGATGGAGAGAAGATTATTGGAGAAGACTTCATCTTTCAGCAAGATGGAGCAAAATGCCATACTGCAAAGTACTCCATGGATTGGTTTGCTGCCAGTCACATCTCTGTTTTACCATGGCCCTCACAAAGTCCTGACCTAAATTCCATAGAACACCTATGGGAAATTATCAAGAAGAAAATGGATAGCACACCAGTTAAAAATAAAGAGGAGTTGAAAGATTTGATTTGATTTAATATGAATTAAAAATAAACATGATAAGATATAATAAGCAATTTGTTTAGTTAGCTATCAATAATTCATTAATTTATTTCGGATAGTTCGCGGATAGGGGTACTGAGACATAGTCACCAGTCAAGTTGGTACGGAAACAACCAGAGCCATTTTTAAATAAATGATTCTTACCTTTGTTTATGACAACCGTTTAATTAACAACATTTCTTAACATACCTTTAGAATTGGTTGGCAGTGTACTAGCCGAGAAACCAGCCCCACAGAAGTAGGAGTACATACCCGTAGCCAGTGGGGGTTCGGTCCTTTTGAGTGACCGGAAGTAAATTATTTATCCACACCTCACATTGAACTTATGGACTGTCGATTTCTGGTCAATCGTGTCTAAATCGCAATGGAATTTTCTGCTATTTAGCTATGTATATCCCCAGTTGTAATTCATACTCTATAATATGTGGATGGCTTAGTCTGATTCCAAGCTTTTTCAAGTGAACCTTGAGCTCCTTGACTACAAAACATCACTTTCGTTAGCAATAAAGTAAGCTCTACGCTTCAACTATTCTTTTCATGGTGTGCCATAATGTACTTATTTAGATAACTATAGTACGAAAGGCCTATTAATGGTTCACTGTTTGTGTCAGCTCGCGGTAGTGGTTTGAAGCCTGGTTACACTTGAATGATTTAGCGTTAGCAGTTTACCGCTAATTGCCGATAATCAGCAGTGTTCAATGAATTTATTAATAGAATACATAGAACATCAGACAAATATTAATTTTGGCATATTTTCCCCCTTCTTTTTTGCTTTTTAAAGAATAAAGGAAAAAAACTAAAGTAGGTGTGTCTTTCTTGCGTTTCAAAAAAATCCGAACCCCCTTGTGCAAACTCCTGGCTACAGGCCTGGAGTACAAACTTCCTAACCTCCCAATAAAGTCAAACCAGCCTTTACACTTCAAGTAAAATAATAGTTGTTCGGTAAGAGATAAGCGGTCAAGTGTGAAGACGTAGTAGTTTGTGATTATTGGAATGAGACCTTAGCTATGTTACAATTTTTATCAATCCCCAGCTATTGATCATTAGTGAATGCATCACATTTGCGCTTCGTGGGTCTGGCTCCGCCAGACTAATCCCTGTGTTGATGATAGTTACACTCACCATGGGCTACATAAGCTATGCTGGCCAAATAAGGCTGCAAAACATACTATGCTACTTAATATAACGCATAATTAGTAAGTGTTATAGTTAATGTATTACACAAGTTGCTCGGCCTATCCTAACTACTAAAGGACAGTGAAGTCAGCAAGCGCCTTAGAAGTGACCACAATAAATATCTGACATACAATAAGCCAGACCCCAGCCTATCAAATACTTACAATGGCCTCCTCAGGTTTACACTTAGAGGAGCGCCCCGTCTGACAGCAACGAAAAAAGACAGCAGCAGAAGAAGACTTTTTTTGCCACTAAATACCGCCACGCCCAGATAAAGAGAGCGCGGAACTACGGAACGCCAACGATGACAAAATTCGTAGACTTTTTTTTACCCAAAACGAGCAAAACCCAGGTCCAAAATGATAAATAATTCGATTTTTAGAAATGGATTAAAACGATTTTATGAAATCGATTTTGTAATCGGTTTGATGAACGATTTCTAAATCTATTAGCAAAACGACTTCTAAATCTATTAGCATGACTTTTCAAAAGTGATCAAAACAGGATTTCCAAAGATAACGACGCTTTACCTAATTTGTTAAGCATGCCTACGTACTTAACCTCATGACCGCCAGCTAAGTCTTCTACTGCTGAGTAAACTTCCTCCTAATCTGATGGCCTCTGAACAGGAAGTAATTCTTTCTCTCATTCAAAGTTGTATTGAATACTTGAAAGAAGTATATCCTAACTGTAGTGAGGAAGTTCTGGATGACCTCATTGATCTGTTTGGCGATGTTCTTCAATACTTTATGTTAATTGTGGACAACACGTTGGAGTCCTTATTTCAAAATTTAAGAGGGTTATTGGCAGCACTTATTTTCAGCAGAGAAAATAGAAGTCATGTGGTAAGATGAGGTAGGCCTGAAGTAAGTATCAATCAAGAGCAAGGAACAAGGATTTAGTGCTGGTGATATGGGAGTGATGTTTTGTTGTTCTAAAATGACTATTTTTTTTATTTATTTATTTTTTTTATTAATACTTTGCTGCACCATACAAGACAGGTAGGACAGACCAACTAGCAGGGCGATTTTCAAGGTCAGCCTACAAAGAGGGTGAAACAGAACTAAGACAAGACAGAGGGTCGAACAGAAGGGGTGAACAAGGTTAAACATAGAGTAACTTCTTTAGTCTGAGTTTGAAGGAAGTAGCAGAGGGAGCCGAGGCCACCTTCTGGGGGATATTGTTCCATTTGTCCACAACGTCCACAGTGAAGTGATGGCGATGGTGGGACGTCCTGACGAATGGCCTGTAGAGCGGGGATGAGTTCCTGTAGTTTGAGCAGGGCCTGGGGTGTTGTTAGGAACTTCAAATTAGACTAAGTCTTGCTGGTCTGAACTATGTCCCTAACAGTCTAATTCCAATTGAACTGGTCTTGAATTTCAAATGTTCACTGCTAAGATCAAAACTCAACTGACTACTGTGAGCTGAGACTGGCATTTTATAGCCAGCCTGCAACTATAAGTGTGAATCAATGGTGGTAAACAATCAATGGGGGTGAGAGACAGAGATGAATGATGTGTGAAAGTACACTAAGTGGGGTGAGTGTCAGGTGAAAATGTATTTTTGAATGAACCTGTCAGAATCCTTCAGGGGAGGGACCTGACAGGTGTGGCTTGAAGGTGTCGGCTGGCAACAGCGAGGAGCCAGAGATGATTCGTCGGCAGAGGCAGATCTTTTGTGCCAGACGTCGCTGCGCCAGAGCCTGCCAGCCCAGGCGGGCCTTGATGGCTGTAGGGCTGCCAGTCCAGTCGTTAGAGACTATTCTGGCAGCAAAGTTCTGGGCTCTTTCCAGTGAAGTGATGTGACATTTCTGGTGAGGGTCCCAAATGGAAGAGGAATAGTCTAGAATCGGCAGGACAAGTGCCTTGTAAAGGTGAAGGGTAAAGGGAGAGTATAAAGGGAGAGTATGGACTGGGTATAGCGAGAGTGTGGATTGGGTAAAGCGAGTGTGGACTGGGTAAAGCGAGAGTGTGGACTGGGTAAAATGTGAGTATGCTATATCATAGATTGTGAAAGGGATATTCCTTTGAATGGGTATACCATGAATAAGGTGAAGATTGAATTGGGTATATTTTATGTTATATAAAGAGTGAAGCATTAGTTAGAGGAGAAAACATAGCAGTGAATAAACTGGAAATATGTATGTATATTTATAAAATTAATATTAAATAATAATAACATGTACAATGGTATAAAAACTTAATTTTTGGTTCTTATAATTTTGAAGATTGTTACAAATAACATGCTGACAGCAGTTAATAAAAGTATCGGTATTACTATGGTCACAACAACTACATGACATATACACAATACTATTTAATAGAATAATAGCATTA
>WLWD01003495.1_pt1 | contig 58633 bp, 47 predicted proteins | sample 6712731 | NCBI WGS metagenome assembly WLWD01 (sample SAMN12718690, study PRJNA576275) | sponge metagenome | isolation source: marine sponge | host: Mycale hentscheli | place: New Zealand: South Island, Marlborough, Capsize Point | collected 2014-11-01 | reverse complement strand
AAAAGAAGGGGAAAAAAGAAAAGAAAAAAAAGAAACAAAGGAAAAGCAAGATTAGAAAAGAAAAGAAAAGAAAGAAAGGAAAATAAAAGAAAGGGAAAAAAAAACAAAAGGAAAAAAAAAGAAAAGAAAAGAAAGGAGAAGAAAAGGAGAGAAAGAAAGGAGAAAAAGAAAGAAAGTTAAAAAAAAAAGATAAGAAAAGAAAAGAAAAGATAGAAAAGAAAAGAAAAGAAAAGGAGAGAAAAGAAAAGAAAAGAAAAGGAGAGAAAAGAAAAGAAAACGAGAGAAAAGAAAAGAAAAGAAAAGGAGAGAAAAGAAAAGAAAAGAAAAGGAGAGAAAAGAAAAAAGGAGAGAAAAGAAAAGAAAAGGAGAGAAAAGAAAAGAAAAGAAAAGGAGAGAAAAGAAAAGAAAAGAAAAGGAGAGAAAAGGAAGAAGAATAAAGAAAGAAAGAAAAGATACGAAGAGAAATCAAGATAAGAAGAGAAAAGAAAAGAAAGAAAGGAATAAAAGAGAAAAGAAAAGAAAGGAAAATAAAAGCGAAAAGACAGGAAACAAAAAATGAAATGAAAAGAAAAGAAAAAGTAGAGAAAAGAAAGAAAGGAAATAATGAGAAACGATGAGAAAAGAAAAGGAGAGAAAAGACAAGAAAAGGAGACAAAAGAAAGAAAAGAGAAAAGAAAGAAAGAATGGAAAACAAAAGAAAAGAAAGAAGAAGAAAAGAAAGAAGAAAGAAAAATGAAAAGAAAGGTAAAAAAGAAAAGAAAAGGAGAGAAAAGATAAGAAAAGAAAAAAAAAAGATAAGAAAAGAAGAGAAAGGAAAAGTAAAGAAAGAAAGGAATACACTAGATAATAAAAGAAAGGAAAATGAAACAAAAAGAAAAGAAAAGATAGGAAAGAAAAGAAGAGAGAAAAGAAAGGAAATGAAAAGATAAGAAAAGGAGAGAAAAGAAAACAAACAAAGGAAAATAAAAGAAAAGAAAAACTAACCAGATAGAAAAGATAAGAAGAAAAGGAGAAAAGAAATGAGAGAAGAAAAAAAAAAGAATAGAAAAAAGAAAAAGAAAAAAAAGAGAAAAATAAAATAAAATAAAAAAGAAATAAAAGAAAAGAAATAAAGGAAATGAAAAGAAAAGGGGAGAAAAAAAGAAGATACATGGGGTTTCAGCTCTTTCAGTCTCTGACAGTGTACTAAAAAGAGTTCAGGAGAATTTTAAAGAAGAGAGTAGCTATGGCCTTAAGTTTGATCCACTTCCTGCTTCTTTACAGAGCCAACATGATATAGATTCTTAAAAACACCTCATGACTCTCAAGCTAAAATGTCTATAAGAGTCAAAAGGATTGGCATAAAGCACTGGCCTTTGTACAGAGGTTTCCCTGTCATGGCATGCATGTTTACTACTTATATAGCTACTGAATGAATAGGGTACAGCTAGAGGTTGGGATGGACACTTCTTACACTACAAGTATCCCACTTCAAATGACTAAAATATCTTTCATTCCTGTTCCTATAGACACTTTAATAAAAATGTTTTCACCTCTTTGGTTAAACCACACACTAAATAATCCATTCATCATATATCTTTTATCAATCACAACGTTATTCATCATTTTCTATTTTACTAATACACTGTCCCTAGCTAGCAGTTTTTCTCACAGTGAAACCTCTCCTTCAAAAAGCAACACAACTCTCAGCAACAGCCAACATAAATGAAACAAAATGATATACAGTAATACAAGGCAACTAATGAAAGCAACCAAGTGCTTTATATCTTGCCCTCAAGGTGGCCCCTACAGACGTTTCCTCTTCTCTATGATGCAGAATAACAACTCTTTGTGTTGCTTTTCAAGAAGTACCTACCAAAATGACCATGTTTTGAAAGAATTTTTATTCTTAATTTGCAGCACAGCAGATTCCGGCCCGCGCCCGTCCACATTTAAACGCCCAGGCTAAAATCCCTAAACTAAAACCCTTAAATTAACAGATTACCTTTCCTCAACTCTTAAAGTTGCAACTAGGCTCCGCGACACTCTTACTGCAACAGCTCGCTATCAGGTTGCTCGTTCCAAATCTGAACTGATACGACCACGCCAATTACTAACAAGTGGGCATGCGCTCACTGTTCAAGCTCGCGCGTAATCACATTCTTTCACTCCGCACTAGTTACAATAAATTCAGAGTCAAATTAAAAATTTCGAAGTTGTGTATACATTGTGTAAGAGATTTTATTAGAAGTTGTGCATGAGATATAAAATAAGAAATATTAATGTAAACAGTGAGGAAATGAGGAGCAGGACTCAGTTCAGCTGCTGTGAGTGGGCGTGGCTGTGAGTAGGCGTGGCTAAGTGGAGCAGTCAGCGGTGTGAAAGTAAAGAAGTCTTGGCCTCCATTAGAGATGCATGAGACTCCAATACTAACATAAGAAAAAATAAAATAATAGAAAGAAAACCTTAGCAAAGATTACAGTTTTCTTACGTTGCTCATAAAGAGGACCGAGCTCAATCTTCGTTCTGGCGGATCTAGGATAATTCCCATTAGGCGTGGCACCTCTCCTGACATAGTCACTACTGGTCGGTCGTCTAGGTGCTGCTCCAGTCGTAGTCGGTACAGTCTGCGGCGACCTTGAGAATGGCGACGAAGTTGTTTGAGTCCCTCCAGTCGTCTGGAGTCTACTCCTCGAAATGTGGGTGTGTCTGGTGGAGTATGAGGGCGTGCTAGTGTGGTGGGGGCCGTGCAGGTGACTTGTGCCAGTGGCTGGGATAGTTCCGGACTCACTGTAGAAGGCCGGTATGTGTGTGGAGGCTGGAATACCATCTTGCTGGTCTCCATTGTGCTGTTCTCGTTCTAGTTTCTCTAGCAGACGCCTGTTTTCATCCAGCTGTCTGCGCTGCTGCCTCAGATAACGCAAGAGTTCCTCCAAGAATGCACGTTCAGCACCCTAAAGTGAAACACATCATGCACAAGATAAATGTTATCATTAAAGTATTTGCAGTTTAATTTGTTTATAAATACGAGGATTACGATATTCTTAAGACAATGGGCATACTTCATATGACCTGAAAGATTAAAGCTTGAGAGGGAAGGCAGAAAACAGAGTGTGGATAGCATGTCTACATGCACACCAATAACTTCTCCATTACCTGCAGTGTAGGGGAATCCAGTGCTCTTTGAAGGCGAGTTTCTAAACTTTCAAAGTCTCCCATCCCATGAAGTCCAAGTGATGCAAAGTGAGACTGCTGATTTCTTCTCCGAGATGATCCATTGACTTCGTGCGATGAGGAGTGGGACAAGAAAGAGGAAGAAGAAGAAGACTCCAAATGATGAGAGCTACCTTCTTTACGACCGAGTCTTGGAGAAGATTTGGGACTAGAAGATGCTACAAGTAGGAGGACAGAGCGAAGAGAAAAAAAAAACAACTTGGCACTAAGCTATGTATGTGCATGTGTGTGTAGTAATTGGGATTTCAAAGAAAGCAATATGACATTAAACTATAAAGACTGATCCCAACTGTCAGAAAAAATCAATATCTTGGTTGCTTGGACTAGCCTCACCTGTAGGCTTGCCAGCAGCTGATGTGTGGCATACATAAGTTGAGGCGTTCTTCGTTGATTTTCGTCCAGTGGCTCCTCCTGCTCTATGGCCTGCCCCTTCCTCCCCATCTGTGGTGATCACATACGAGTGGAAACTGGTATCTGCTTCATCTCTCAAGCTGCTCCCTTGCAACAGGGTGGCCTGCAGCTGGCTAGCCAAAGCAGTATTGCTGTGCAGTTCCCTCAGTAGCTTCTCAATGAGCTCTTCCAAGGACCCGTGAGTTTTGCTGGTGCCACGCCCTGAATTAGCCTGCCGAAGCTCTTCGACTAATTGCTGGAAGTTGGACAGTTCTCTCTGCAGCTGAAGGAACAGTTCCTGTGAAGAAGAGAGGCGGGATTGAGTAGACTCCATCTCTCTTTTGCACCTGTGCAGCTCCGCCTTCAGCTCGTGGATGACATGATCCTTGTCCTGTGCTAGTGTGCTGAGTTGCTCCTCCAAGGCAGTGACCTTGTCTCTTGCCTTACCAAGAGACTTGGACAAGCTATTGAATAAAAATATGACACATTAAAACTAATGTTCACACTTAATGCCATTGAAATGTGACATTAGACTTGATAAGTATGTTACACTCTTAATTGAGAAAAATGATTAGCCATTAAGTAACCGGTTCAATAGACATAAGTGAGAATAAGATTAATCTCAACTTACTTGAGGACTTGTTCCTCTTTTGTTTTCACTGTCACCTTCGTCTCGGTCACATTGACCCGAGCAGCTTGAAGAGCAGCCTGGGCGTCATCTAGCTGTGCAACCAGGGCCTCCTCCTTCTCCACCCATTCTACCTCTTTCTGGTGGAGGAGCTCTTCTGCTTGTCTTACTTGAGCTAGCAGTTCTCTCTCCCTCTCTCTGTGGACATCGTCTCTCTGTTCACGGTGCACTTGAGTGGTGTGGATATGCACCGACCGCTCAGATGGTTGCCCGCTCGAACCACCGGAGCTAGACGTACCCTTTACCAGCTGCTCTTCGCACTTCCTTTGTAGTTCAGAGTTCAGTCTCACCATAGCTTCGTTCTTGGCCTTGAGCGCACTCAGGTCGGCTTTCCTGCCACGCCTCTGTGGAGGAGGTGTGGTCCAGCTGTCTGACTTATTCTTGTTGGATCTGGGTGAGAGGTTAGGCAGTGAGCTTGCCCCCAAACTGTCATTGGAAGAGAAACTCGCATTGGCCAACTCTTCCTTAAGTCTTTTGTTCTCTCTGCGTTCAAACTCCAGCTGTGCGCGTAGTTCAGCTACTGTAGTGTATGCTCCATCTAGCTGTCTCTTCACATCAGCCAGCTTCGCCTGTGCTGCCTCGTTCTGGCCAGTCATGCGTGCCACTCTGCTGTGTGCTTCGTTCACTTCCCTCTCTAGCCGAGTCACTTCTTCCAAGTGGTCAGTTGAAGTCCCGGCATCTCTGCGAGCCATGGCTGCTCTTAGCTGCTCTTCCAGGCTTAGCACTTTCCTCTCAGTGAACCGTAGTGTCTCCTGAACCTTACCGACTTCATCTTCCTGGCTCAGTCTATCTTGCCTGGCTTTATCCTTCTCGTTGGCCAGCTCTTCCAACAAGCGGTCAACTTCCTTTATGAGCTTGGCATACTTGTCATCATCCTGCTTGGCTCCACCACGCCCCTTTCCATCGACCCCGCCCTCTCTCACCCTGCGACTCTCATCCAGCCTTGCCTGCAAAGCTTCATTCCACCTCAGAGTCTCCTCCAGCTGTGACCGAAGTGTTCTCACTTCAGCTGAAGGAGACAAACTCCTCCTCCGCTCAGAGCCGAACGAGGCCGACAAATTGGGCGTGCTCTTAGATCGACCGTCGGTGTCTTCTGTTTCTTCTCTGGAGGCATGCAGGCTGTCCTGGAGCTGCTGACGGAGACGCTCTAACTTGGAGGCCAGAGTGGAATTGGCAACACTCGCATCTGCTCGACCTGCAGTGATCTCACTAAAGAGTTCCTGCAGTCGCTGTAGAATCATCAGGAGGATGTCCTCAGAGAGATGACCATACATCTTAGACTACAGGAAGAAAGAACAAGTATATAACACACGCACAGCATAAAGATGCACACAAAGAGTTCATCAAACTATTTGTTCAAATGATTCAGCCAAAACTATAAATTAAATTAAATTACTGTGAAAGTTATAAGCAGGACTTCGGCAAGAAGTAGAAACTTCGGGTTAAGTTATAATTAACAATATTGGTTGTTAAAAGAGAAAAATTAGCTATTATTATAATTATTTCAGCCGAGAATGACTGAATCACTGTGAAAGTTGTATAGAATACATAGCTCATTATTCTATTGAAACATCTGTTTGGCGTGTTTAGCTCCCAAACACACAAACAAGGGTTTCATGGATGAAGGAGTAAGTAATCTTAAGTGTTGAATAAATTCTTGAAAACTAGCCTATTTCAACAATGCCTCCTGATTAGTCTCTTAGCAAGCAAACCAAACAGTTTGAATTTTAAACACAGGTTCCCCCCCCCCCCCCCTAAAAAAAACAACAAAAATAAACCACACACACAAGAGACCACGCCCCCAACACACATGCAAACGAGAGACCGCACCCACCTTGCTGGGACTGGCTTCAGTAGTGGTTTCTCTGATGATCTTTACCCTCCTGACAGGACTGCCGCCCTGGAGGTCATTCAGTTGCTGCTGCATGCGAAGTAGTTCATCGTTGAGTTGTTTATACATAGCCTCCATGTCTCCATAAGCTTTCTCCTACAAATACGTAAATAACAGATAGATTACCTGTAGCCTTACTAAAGGAAAGCCCAAATCTTCAGACCATTAAAAAAATTAAAAAAATAAAACTGTGCTCAATTCCAGAATTAATTTCATACATAAATAAGTTAGAGTAAATAACTACACACACACACACATACACACACACACACACACACACATACACACACACACACACACACACACACACTTCAGTCACACAATGAATAGCTCGTGTGTCGTTGAATAGATGTACAAAATGATGAAAGTATATGTAGCTTTCAGAAATGACCGCTATGAAGTCGACAGCAAGGAATGCTGCAGTAACCTAAAACCCCACCCACTGCAGCTCATCTCCACCATCCTCACCTTCAGATCAAGCAGCTCCTCGGTGACCTTCAGTTTAGCAGCCATATCATCTCTCTCTGCACGTGCCCTGTTCAGCCTGTCCTGAAGGTCTGCCATACTGAGGTCATGAGACCCGTACCTGGCCCGCAACAGAGCCAACTCTTCCTCCAGCCGGTTCTTCTCCAGTTCCAGCAGCCCCGCCCTGTCCTCCGCCTCCCTCTTCTCTCTCCTGAGTTTCCTCAGCTCATGCTCCAGATCCAGTATGGATTGGTCCCTGGCTGCCACAGTCTTCACCAGACCTATCAGCTCCAAGTCCTTCATCTTGAGAGCATGCTCCAGGGACCGAATCTGTTCCCTGAGTGCAGCCTAACAAGAGCGGTTATAGTGGATTATGTGAGACTGTAATGAGTGCTTCATCCACACAACTCACCAGTTCTGAGGCTTTGGCTTGCTGCTCTCCCATGGACTCCAACAACTTCCTTAGCTCCTCAATGTCAAGCCTACAAGAATAGGAGACGTTATAGTAAAGATTGAAGGCCAACAAAGGATTGATAAGCTTGTTGTTGTTACTGGTTTAATTAATTTCTGTCTGCACATGTGACCCTGCCATTAGGAAGTAATGATGTTCTCATACACATCACTACTAAGATTATGTAATCTCTAATGGTGGGAGGAGTTTCGTTGTAGCTGCTCCGAGTTCTCTGGGTCACTATACTCTAATAATAGAGCACTCCACCAGAGCTCTTTTTTGAACAGCACATTTCATTCATATACGCAGAATATGTGCTAGTAATCCTCTATTCACCTCCTCCACACAACCCTCCCAGGGATCCTTTACAAAAGGGGCATTGTAGTGTGACTTACATTGAGACATTTTCCCGCAAAATTATCACCTATTTCACGGAAATGACAAACCCCTGAAATTAAAAAAAAAGAAAATAGATTTAACAGCCTTGAAATACCCTGCCTGCCTAACAACAGTTAGACTGAGTCTATGTATGTGTGTGCACAACCCAATGCCTCTTTCTCTTCCTCACTGCTCAACCTCCACAGAGTGCATGGATGGACCTCATGATATAAAGCCTAACCAAAGGTGATATCTTCTGCTATTTGAATGCTGGCACGTGCCAACCAGTCCATTAGCTCTCTCTCTCTCTGTCCACTGATCGCCAGTTCACTCTGGAGAATCAGAAATAGAAGAAAATAAAACTGTTTGTTGTTGTTGTTGTTTGGGAAAATAGCACTTTTGTATGTTATGAGCTCACTTTTCTCTGTTTAAATACCACTACCCACACCACCCTAATAGTGCATAATGGTGCATACGTGTAGTCATCACAACCACCACGGGTGGGCGGAGTCTGGTTGAGCAGTCCTAAGTTCACTGAGCCACGAGACTCCTAAACAGAGCACTCCACTGGAGTTCTTTACGGACAGTTAGGCAGAACCTATGTACCAGATTGCTATCAAAATGACTTTTAAGGGAAGTATAAAAATATATATATTGATGAAAAAATTGATAAATTCTTGGCAATATTCAATTTGGCAAACAATGGCATTCATGGCCCACCCACTTCCATTGGTTTGAGTGGAACTGCTGATAGCCTTAGAAAGCCTGTCTGATGCTTGCTTCCTGGTTACTTCTGGAATGCTATGTAAGCTGCCATCACCACCCACTCCCCACACTGTTCCATTATCAAGTGTAGGGTTTGTTTCCATAGCCACAACAAATTATCCCAGCATTCCAAAGCCACCCACTTACACTCCCTTTCTGCAATAAAATATCCATTTCCCTCTCCTGACAGGCCATTTCTTAAAATCTTGAGTGCTGGAAAAGTTGTGGCTGTTGAATCACAAGTAGATTGTACCTCACTCTGAAGCATGGTAAGTTCCTGGGACTTGTTGTCCAGTAAGTCACAAATCCATCATCACTTGTGTGTATGTGGTTCAGGAGGTGCCAGAAGATCGCTACCTCATACTTATCATTCTCTTCTTGGACATCTCAAACACTTTATTAAGAGAGTTCATATTTTTGGTTTCCTCTGACAAATTTTCAGCGGCCATTGGTACAGTTGTCATGTTTGGTATTGCAGGTCTATTGGCTATAGTGGCTTCTCCCTTCACACTGGCTTTTACCCCAGAAAAAAACTATGTCTCCTACGTTATCTGGATCATCCAAATAGCTGCTACTCTGGCTTATTTCTATGGGGACAATATGAGTTACATTTTAGTGAACTACGGGGATGAGCTAGGTTGCCACGAAGGTTGCGTGGAGAACAACAGAATCGCATCTGTCGTGCTTCTAGGAACGGCCATGCTGGTGCTGAACATCTTCCCCTTGCTGCTGGGGGGATATGATAAACTCAACGACAAAGAAAGGAACGGCAAGTGGTACTACACGCTAGACATCATCGCTGTACTGCTCAGGATAGACATAATCTTCACGACTATAGCGATCATGGCTCAAACCAGCAACTATTGCAGTCGTACAGATGAGTCCTTGGGCTGGTCTATGTTCTCTATTTGCTCAGTGGTGGGTATCGCTGCCATCATACTAACAGCTTACTACACCTTCCAGAGGTTGATAGACCAAAAGGAGAAAGATAAATCTCCGGTTCACCATGAAGGAACAATCAAGGTTTCTGTGTTTGGAATTGCTATATTTTTATCCTTTGCTCTGATGCTTTACATGCTGGCAGATAATGAACAGCCAATAGACTGCGCATGGGATTGTGATTCTTTTGCTTCCAATTCCACTAGAATGGAAGCTGTTGATATGGGAATGCTCTGCAATGAAACAGGCAACAGTGTTATGAGGCTAGTGTTCATGGGGTGCACGCTTGCCCTCGTCATTGTCTCCTTAATCTGGCTGGGATGTGACACTGAAATTGCTGCGAACTAAAACTGTCATTACTACACATTGTAGAGAGAAAGTGTTTTAATGCCACTATGAGCTCAGTTCCAATAGAATAGTCTATAACATTGTCGTTAGCATGTGCGTAATAAACTTGATGTGAAAATAATATTATCAAATATACATACACTATATAGCTTGTTGGCAAAGTACATAAATATCTGATATATGTAGTCTGGTATGCAAGTTAGAATACGTATTTGAAGGGTGAAGTTGGTCACCGTGGGTTACATACTATCTGCTAATAGTATACTTAGACACTGTGTATTAAATAATTAGCAGTTTGAGAGGAAGAAACCATGTCATCCACCATCAAGAAAGCCAATGGTCGAATTCATACTTAACACATCAGCCTTAACTCAAACATTGGTGGGTCTTATTTTAGCTGTCCTGAGTTCACTGGAGTCATTGCACTCTAACAGAATACTACCCAGTGCTCTTTATGAACAGCAAGTCACGTGACTACTACACGCATCACAAGTCACGTGACTACCACACGCATTGACACCACTAATACTAGAGGCTTCCACACTTTACCTAACACCAACATTACTGAGAAAATGGGCAGTATTATTTTTACTCTCAGAAAAGCTATTTGTGCAAGGGTGTCTAGGGTCATCGAACAAATGCAGTATTCCATTAACTTGGGGGCATTCATTACTCACTCTGCTCTCTCCAATCCCTTTGCCTGGTTGGCAATCTCCACCCTCAGAGTCAGGGCCTCCTCCCTCAACCGCTGATTCTCCTTGCGCAACTTCTCAGCCTCATTCTCCAGGGCAACTTTGTCGTCTAGAAGTCTGGCTAGCTCCTCCTCCTTGGCCTTTAGAGCTCCTAGCAACAGCAACAACATCAGTCATTCATACCTCAGTTGCAAGATAGACAATGAAGTTATCCAAAGCAATGTAATGCTAATAAAAGTGCGCCCAATTTTGCAGATGAATCTTGTCTGTTCTTTTAGCATTGTGTAATTAAAAGTGTACCATCTGAACTATGAGGGATTACATACTTACTCTTCAATTGTTCCATCTGTCTAGACAAATCCTCCACCGTTGCCTTCAGAGTTCCCTAAATAATGCACACAGTGCTACTGATGAACATATGTATATGGTAAGGTGTGTATATGGTAAGGTATAGATATGGTAAGGTGTGGATATAGCTCACAATCTCAGTTGCTGAGCGCCTGTTCAAGTGGTTGTACTTGCGATCTGCCTCAGCCAGTCTGGCTTGGAGGTCGGCTATTTCCTTCTGAAGCTCAGCAATGGTGGCATCCTTCGCAGCCAAAGCACCATCTTGATCAAGCTGGACATACAGCAAGCATAATAATTATGCATAAAGCAAAGTAATTATCAAATACGGTAACTGCTTTGAAAACACGCACATTACTATCATGACACGCTGATAGCCAGGTATCACACAATATACACCTCATACGTACATATATACACACATACATACATATCAATATAATCACGCATACATACATAGCAGTACATACATATATAAAATACCTGGATTCCATCCTGATATCTCTTTAGCTGCTGTCTGAGATCCTCTAGCTCTCTTTGCATGTGATCCAGGATTTTAGCATGCTGTACACCCACACACATATCATCATAAGTACATCCTAACACACTATAGCGCACACACACACACACACACCTTGTTTCTTTCCAGCTCTGCCCGATGTAGCTGTTCTTCCATGTCTGCTAGAGCCCTCTCAAGATCTCGCACTTTAGCCCTAAGTGAACGGATCTCTTCGTCTCTGTCTGCCAGTTCGTCTGCCATACGCTGCAATACATAGTACAATAGAACTTCAGTTACCTGAACTTCAATTATCCGAACACACAAAATCTAATAGTAGCACATGCAGACACGAAGAATTGCTTAACTATGCCCCTTCATTAGTGTTTAATAATAATTTTCTATGGTGTTCAGTTATCTGAACACCTCTCAGTCCCAACGTGCTCGGACAACTGAAACCGATAGATCCTTCTCTATTCCAGCACTTCGATCCTACCTACCTTAACTCCTCACAAACCTGAATAAACAAGTTCCTCACACTTACCTTCAGCTCCCTGTCTTTCCCCGCCAAGGCTGCTTCCATGTCTCTCCTCTTCGCCTTGGCCTCTCCAAGCTTCCTGCGCAGATCCTTTAACTCCTTGTCCTTATCATGGTCTCCACCCAACTCCCGCTCCAGCTCTGCAATGCGCTCTTCCAGGTTCTGCACAGATAATGAACAAGTAGGCAGTCAGTCAGGTAAGTGACAGAAACTATCACGAAATCACTACAGCAATGTATGTCTTATACACTGAGCGTGTTTATACACTGAGGCCCGTGCTTATCCACTGAGGCCCGTGCTTATACATACACTGAGGCCCGTGCTTATACACTGAGGCCCGTGCTTATACATACACTGAGGCCCGTGCTAATACACTGAGGCCCGTGCTTATACATACACTGAGGCCCGTGCTTATACACTGAGGCCAGTGCTTATACATACACTGAGGCCCGTGCTTATACATACACTGAGGCCCGTGCTTATACATACACTGAGGCCCGTGCTTATACACTGAGGCCCGTGCTTATACACTGAGGCCCGTGCTTATACACTGAGGCCAGTGCTTATCCACTGAGGCCCGTGCTTATCCACTGAGGCCCGTGCTTATACATACACTGAGGCCCGTGCTTATACACTGAGGCCCGTGCATATACACTGAGGCCCGTGCTTATCCACTGAGGCCAGTGCTTATACATACACTGAGGCCCGTGCTTATACACTGAGGCCAGTGCTTATCCACTGAGGCCCGTGCTTATACATACACTGAGGCCCGTGCTTATACATACACTGAGGCCCGTGCTTATACATACACTGAGGCCCGTGCTTATACACTGAGGCCAGTGCTTATCCACTGAGGCCCGTGCTTATCCCTGCGCATGCATGATTAGTATAAGCAGTCTACCTTGATAAAGTATTTTAGAAATAAACAATAAACAAAAGATCTATATTTAACAACAACATTATTAGATGTATTCTCTCTCACTCTCACAGGCTTTTTTAAACAATACAGAATTAAAAATATTTGGTCGCCACCAGGAATCGAACCCAGGACCGCTTGTATATTCTATTCCCGGTGGCGACCAAATATTTTTAATTCAAAAGCCTGTGAAAGAGAGAACACATCTAATGAGTAAAAGAAGGCCGAGAAAGAAATTGTGAAACAATATTATTCACATAAATATCTACCACCGAGATAGATGAGCAGAGGCTCGGAAGAAGGGCGGAGGAGGGGAAGAGGAAATCGAGAGAGAAGGCACAGGTGTGAAACATCAAACAACGATACCCCTCTCTGTCTCCAAGTACTAGATATGGAAAGTTTAAAATCTCTCACAGTGGTTCATCAGGTCATCATTACCCACTGGTGGCGTAATGGTTCCTATCTCTCTGAACATAATCTATTACATCGACAAACATTCTAATTAGCCCAAAATTGCTCACTAACCAAACACAGGATGCAATCAACACTGCTACTTCATCTGCAAACAGTGCCATGAGTAATATATACTAAGGCTGCTTAGTCTTCATGGTGAAACTCTCTTTGTGCTGCTGACTACTGTAGTTACTTGTCTACCAGTTCTCTAATCAAATGACATTCTTCAAATGAACCTCAGTCAATTGATCCCCAGTTCACAATGACTTGTGGTATTGTGTCCCATCTCTTTTCTATCACACAAGTCTGATTCCCACACAAGATTTCTTTCTCTTCCTCTCTGTCTAAATCCTCAGCACTACCACACTTTCTTTCGCCTCAAGTCTGTCTGTTATATAACCTCCTCTCACCCGTATCTTCTGGTCTTTGTCGTGTAGAAGATCTCGTAGCTGGCGTAACTGAGTCTCCAGCTCACGCACCCGTTGTGACTCCGCCTCTTTCCTGCGTGTCATCTCTTCCAATTCTGCTTCTTTTCTCCTCATCATATCTTCCATGTCATACAGTTGCCGCTAGGAAATAAATAACACCATGTGACCCCACACCAAATCATGTGACCCCACACCAAATCATGTGATCCCACACCAAATCATGTGACCCCACACCAGATCATGTGATCCTAATTTTATCATGTGATCCATAACGCTGAAAACATCCCAAACCAATACCTAGCCCACTTCCTGATAACACACATTCCTAAATATAACACTTTCTAAGTGTAATTAAAATATATTTCCTCTTGGGTTTGTGTTACGTACTATTGACTTTCCACTACTGCTACTGTAATCTAAAACAAACAACAAACATGCTCCGTGAGTGAACCAGATTGTAAATAACAGCACCAGATCAGACAAAAACATTGCACACTGTGTACTCATATCATGTCCTTAATTCACTCCCTCCCCCTACCCAATCATTCCCACCTCAACACCTCTCCTATCTTATACACCTCTCTCCCCAGCCACCCCCACCCCATCATTCCTACCTACCTTGCACCTATCTAGCTCCTCCTGCTTCTCCCTCATGCGCTGCACATGGTCTCCCTCCATCTTAGCCATGGTCTGGGTCAGTTCCAGCACCTTCATCTCCAGCTTCTGGACCTCACTCTCCAACTCCTTCTCTCTCCGAGCAAGTCTATCTCGTGCTGCTTCTGTCTCTGCCAACTGACAAGTTAAATTCAAATTTCAACAACAGCCAGTGCCATGTGTACAACATGCCTGATGCCTAGTGCCATGTATGCAACATGCCTGATGCCTAGTGCCATGTATGCAACATGCCTGATGCCTACTCGTGTCCAATATAACAAGTGTTTCAAAATGAACACTACTGACTGGTCCATTGCCAACTTTATGTTAAAAAAAAGCACAAAATAACATTGACATGAAAAAGCATGTTTATGTCCATAGCAACTTCCTGTTGTTGTTGTTTATCATGGCCGCTGAATATCTACATATTGAACTAATGACTTCCAATATACGGTTTCCTGGTTATCTAACTTTACACCACCTTAATTAGCCACAAACGAATATTGGCTATTTGAATTGCCCAACACCCGTACACACTGACCACATAACCGTGATGCAATATAATAAATGGTCTAGAAAAAAAACCCACCTCAGTAGCTGGCCCATACTATCCAGAATCCCATTACCTGGTTCTAGCAATCACATATTACATTAGAAGGCAAGAGAAGGAAGGATACAGTGTTAGGCTCAATGTTAACCAAAACTGAATCGTTGCTGACACTTACGAAACTGCATTCAATTATGTTAACGTTGACAAACTCTACACACATACTGCAAAAAATGCAAAGCCTACTCATCATCTCCTTTTCTGTGCCTTGAGCCTCACCTCTCCTGCCATAGGATCTTCATCAGTCTGGGCTGCCTTAGCCCTGACCACTGGTGCTGGCTTAGGGATCTCTCTCTTGTCAAGCTCTTTCTCCAGATCTGCAATCCTGTGCCTCATGTCATCCTCCAGCCTCTCCAACTCATCCTGCAACTGCTTGTTCTTGGCCTCCTCTTGAGCCTAACAAAGACGTTAAGGGAGAGATGGCAATGAAGGAAAGTGGCTTGCCATACTTCAAAACATTTAGAATTCAAACCATTAAAATTATGGCCTTGATTAAAAAATAGCAACAACAACAACAACAAAAAAAAACCCATTGAAATATAAATAAAATAATATTAAAAATCTTTAGTATAGTACCACACTAGTCCAGTTTCAAGGTGACAAAGAAACCCTTCCATTGCAGCAGGCTATAGTCTACAGTCTGTAGAGTCAGCCACTCACCAATTACTGCCCTACGTATAGTACATCCTGACTTACAAGTCTCTCCAGTGCCTCATCAGCACAGTTGTGAGCATCCTGCAGCTGCTTGTCTCTCTCTGCCAACCTCTGCTCCAACTCCCTCAGTTGCTCCTTCAACTCCTCCACTTCCTCATCCTGCTCAGGCTTCTTCTCCAACTCTTCCTTCAAGGCTTGCAACTGGTTCTCATATTGGTCTATGGCAGTCCTAAAGCACCATATAATGAAACCCAATATTGTCAATATTATACACTTTGTATGCAAGATACTACCACAAAGCAGTTATGTATATGCCTCTGGCTACAGCAAATGTAGTTATGACATTAAAAGAGAAAGGGGGAGGGAGGGGATTTGGAGGAAGATAAGGCAATGAAAAAATAATTGCTACAAGTTCATCGTGCCCTTCTTCCTCCATAACTACAATTCTTGTATGTATCATCACTGAAAGCCATCATCTATATTAAATGGGTTGTTCACAGATGTAATGTGTGTGTGCACACACTCATCTTGTGACTCACAATAGCCTGGCCTTTCATTACATCACTAATGGAGGACTACACAACAATGGAGAGGTCATGTGATCGACTGACTGACTTGAGTGGCAACACATACAAGCACACATTCAACTCATAGTACAAGTAACCCAATAGCAAATGGAATGGAGAAATGAGGATCCCTGTAGGTCAGGGGGAGCATTTATTAGAAAATACTTTCTTTTCTTTTTTTTTTGCCAAAATTGATGAATTATTAATCTTTATAGTCAAGCAACGATAAGATCTATATTGAACACACACAATAACATTCTGAAACATTCCCTCTGTGAAATACAAACACAAAGATGATGCTTACATCCTTTAGGATTACCCAAGCGAAGCAAAAAGAAAGCTTTTCTATGTTATCATCACACAAGTGTGAGTCTATGTATATACACATACAATAAGATCCTAGCCCACCAGCTAGTGCACTCAGATCATCACACAAGTGTGAGTCTATGTATATACACATACAATATGATCCTAGCCCACCAGCTAGTGCACTCAGATCATCACACAAGTGTGAGTCTATGTATATACACATACAATAAGACCCTAACCCACCAGCTAGTGCACTCAGATCAATGGAAGGTAAATAAACTCTAGAATCCCTTACCATTCCCAACACATCAGCTATGCATATATCCCCAACAACATCCACGGCAATAGCAGTAAATAAACACATCTCACACACAATGAGTCTATTCACTCACTTGGCTTGGATGAGAAGCCGATCTCTGTCAGCCAACTCCTTCTTCATGTCTTCCATTTGAACATTCAATTCAATATTCTACAATCAGACAGAAGCATAACACTCACGTCAAGGGTAGCCTGAGCTCATCAAGCCAGAGCTACACTAAATAGAAGCAATGCTGCAGCTCAGAGACAGACTGTGAACAACAATTCCTGAGCTTGCCAAGGATTTATAAGTAGAACCAGAAGTCGTCAGGAAGTTAACTTAAAAAACCAGTCAAACTGGTCATTCCAGATTAAGTGGAACAAGATTCTTTTATGTGTGGGGACAGCCACACTGTACTGTTCTAATTAGAGCTCGCCTGCAGGCGGGTTGTACTTGACAATGAAGGTTATACTTCACAAATGATATTTTTTATGACGGCTATAAACTACATACACAAACCAGCACACTTGTGCTCTATTTGGAATCACCCTCCAAAGATAAGAGACCTAATCAGGGTTTGTTGTTGTTGTTGTTAGTGTTGAGTTATTGTTTTTGCTTTGTTATATAAACAATGTATGATTTATATTTTGTCATTATTGCGCTCGTGTGCTTTGTACTTCTAAAAAAAATTCACACACATACGTACGGATATCCAATAAACTTACCATCTGCCAACCCTTGTCCTTCGTGCCATTTTTCACATGGAGTGCCTCCTCCAAATGATATATTCTTAGCTTCAGGCCAAAGTTTTCTTTCTTGAGTTCTTGTAGTTCCTGTGAAACCAACCAACAACATTGCATTGTACAATACTTCAATAGCAGTAATCCATGGGGCCAGGAATGGAACTGGGTGTGAGTGGATTAGAAGTGCAGTGGTTGTGGCTGCTTGCATGTAGCATCAGTGGATGTGGCTGATTGCATGGAACACCAGTGGGTGTGGCCGATTGCATGTAGCATCAGTGGATGTGGCTGATTGCATGGAACACCAGTGGGTGTGGCTGATTGCATGGAACACCAGTGGGTGTGGCTGATTGCATGGAACACCAGTGGGTGTGGCTGATTGCATGTAATACCAGTGGGTGTGGCTGATTGCACGTAGCACTAGGAGGTGTGGCTGTTTGCATGTAACACCAGTGGGAGTGGCTGATCGCACGTAGCACCAATGCAGTATCCTTTTACAGAATGTGCACATTTTTTTCCAATGCTTAAACATAAGTTGTTACCACTCACTTTCACAAAAATGATCTCAATATTCTGACACGCCCACTTCAAGCCTCCTGTACTAATCAGAAAGGTTGCAATGTGTACTCTAGCATGAAGCTGTGACCTTCTTTAATAATGGCGCTGTGTTATGACAAGATACACACAAAGTCCATCAGCTAAGGAAACACTAACATTCATTAGTTTAGAAAGCTGGCAGGCTAGTCAAGTTCAAATACTGTACAGTACACTACAGAACAACACTCTCAGAGTCACAGAACAGCACTCTCAGAGTCACAGAACAGCACTCTCAGAGTCACAGAACACTCTCAGAGTCACAGAACAACACTCTCAGAGTCACAGAACAACACTCTCAGAGTCACAGAACAGCACTCTAAGAGCCATAGTGACTCACTCGTTCAACTAACTCCAATGTACTCTACATGTCTTACATCATTTACTGTTCTCAGAAATTGGCAGGATACAATTTTTTAAACTCTTTAATCATTCGCTTGTGCTGCAATCTGTGCCATGACAACCTCATCTCAAGAGAATAGCATAATAGTCGTTTATGCCTGTCCAGAGACTTGTATCAAGTGAATGTATGTGACACACCTCCTCATTATATACCACATGTACACACGTAATGAGGGAACTGTACGATTACCCACCACAATTTACTAATCTATACTAAAATGTTTTATTCAACACAAATTAAACGATCAATTCACATGGATTTAGAGCTACCCAGACATAGTGCTTACATAAGTTGAAACTATAGTTATGCTGCATCCAGTATTGAGTGTTATTGCTTACATCAGCACTTTATCAGTATCAGCTTGAATCATAGCCACTATGCTTGCAATCATGCTTGGCAATTATCTTTCACTCTAATAGTGGACAGTTTGGAAACTCTGTCTTGCTAGAGTCACAACAATCACAACCATTGCAACATAGGCAAGGATAGGAAGTTAGACGGTGAACCAACCTTGACCTGGTACTTTAAGTACACATGATCACTTCTCACACCTGTCAATTCATCAGCCAAATTTATTCATATATGCAAGAATTCTCACAAAAGTAAATTTACTAGCCAGAATAGATCCAGCTGTTTGTGGTCTACCCAGTTATTTAAATTATTACAACACGTCTCCAGAAGTGTTTCTTAGGACTAGTCAACAGTACGGAACTGAAATAGACCTGAAGATACTGTATACGTACATGTAGCTGCTAGTGGCAAACAATTATTTCTATAGAATATCGAGTAAGTATGCCATTTCTAAGTCTTTGTGCACTAAGCATTGAGATCTGTGACTCCAATGAAGTGCACAGAATTAACTGGACTATTAGCTCAGTCCTCTATAAGACTGCACATCTGGAGACTAGCTGGCAGCATAATTAGGTCAGGATTCAGCATTTCTAACGGGAAAGACAAAAATTTGTCCGGAAAATTTGTGATCACATAGAAAAGCACTTAACCACTTGCCCTACCAAACACAGTTGATTCCCTCAGTTATGTAATAATTCAACGCTTTGTAATATATAACAGCCTTCCACCCCTTACCTGTTCCTGGTCTCTCAGAGTCCTGGTCCTGTGTGGAGATATTTTGCCAGCACTGGTAAGGTTAACAAAAGTACCTGGGAGAGACGAGACAAAAAACAAGAAGTGAAGCCATAGCACTTGTACAAAGACATGCAATCATATAATAGAATGATAAGGACAATGGCCAGAAGCCATGGCATTTACTGTGTCCTGTAATAGCAATAGATCGATATTACTCAATGAAAGATATCATATATATTGGGTATTGTAATGTATTACAATATGGGGAAATCTAATTTGTATCTATATAGATGCTTTTTACTAACATGGACATGTATATGCTAATATGTTGGTCAACACACATACAAATACTGGCAATAACAACTCATGCCCTGGTAAGCAAGTTTATTACATTTAATGTAATAATCCACCATCAATTTCATAGCGCTACATCAAAGTTGTTTCAAATAAGTACTAGAAAGTACACACTAAGTGTGGGCCGTGGATTCTGAAGGTGACAGACAGGATCGTGAGTTCACTGTTGCCATGTGAGGTGTGTTACGCGAGGTGCAGTTGGCACTGTGCCAACAACACTGTGTGAATTTCCTATACTGTACAATGAGTACTAACTATGAAATTATTTATATCCCACCATTAAAGGAATACATTCAAAGTAATGCTCAGATGACTCCCTTTACCAATCTGATGTACACTCACTATGCATCCAATTGGATAACAAAATTGTACATATACTTATTACAACCACATAACAAACCTCTCTTCAACCACCTTCTCCCTTCAACCACTTTCTACATTTCAAGCTCTTGTTTAACCTCCCTAATCAAACAACCCCAGTTGCCATAGGAGAAGGGGAAAAAAACCCTACTCCACGGATCATCTTTCCCATAAACAAAAAGCAGTGGCAATTTTGGTAATTGCATAAATAAATTCGTTTAGGAATAAATAGACTCACCTAATATTTTTTAATTACAAAACTAAATCAGTCAATAAGCCTATCCCTTGAAAGACTATGGGCTAGCTAGCCATTAGCACTGACAGGCTCCCTGTCAAGAGTTCCTCTGAGCTGCAAGGTGTTGTATCCACACTAATACAAGGGATGGCATTGGAGCTGAGACAACATAAAGGATATCAAAACAACATGAAAGTTGTGAATTATTCCTACACACATTCTTCCCTGAAAGGCTGCCAAACACTCAGGACTAAAGAAACTTAAAGATTCACATTAACTACTAACTTGAATATGTTGAAATAGACCATTCCAGGATAGTCGGAATTTCACTAAAAAGTATTTTGCCTTTTTCTTTTCCACCTCCTCCCTAACCCCCCCCCCCCCCCCCCCCCCCCCCCCCATCCCCCCAAAATAATATAATAATAACAATAAATTGCTAAACAATCTTTTGTAGCTGAATAATTGAAATATTAAAAACTCAAAAACTTCATCTTGCAAACTTAAAATCACACTAAAATTGTGAAATAAATCGAACTGCTTCTAAGTGACTAATATGAGGTACCAGATGCCTCTTCATAGAGCCTAATGGCCTGCTATATGAGAATATTTCATGCCACTCCTCCTCAGAGTTATGTAAGTTTTCCAACTCCTAATAAGGAAACTGCAACGTTACAAACACCAAGAACATGCTTCAAAACATTCCCCGACATTTGGTGAGAAGTCTGGCTAGCCACACACATACATACATATGCACTAAGAGATTAAATAAAGAATGTGTTTCAAGGACACGGGTGAAAAGATCAATGAGATAAAAAAAAAATTCTACCATACACGTTAATATTATTTTTATTATTTCTTTTTCCCACCCCAGTAAGCAATTGCAAATCGTCTGGGTTCGTTTAAGTACACGTACCATCTTTTCCTATTGTAACAGCTTAACTTCCCTGACACCCTAACAGAACCACACATCTGCCTACTAACTAACATATTGATATGTAACATACCACTTAACCACACCCATTTCATGACATCTTCTCCCCCGCTCCCTTGTAATGAATTAGCCGACAATTCATCCACACACGTTCACTCTAAGATATTCTTTCTCCCTTGCAAACTGTTTAGGAGTTTATTTAGTGACATGGTCACCCATTTGCTGATATTAGCCTAATCCAGTGAGAGTCAGACTGCAGCACACCAGCTCTCACCCAAAACCTTCCAATCATTCAATTACATGTATTCCAAAACCAGAACACAATGGCACAAGAAATACCTTATGTATACCTTTTACCTTAAAAAAAAGTGCCCATTCCGTACCAGTACTCCCGAACACGCCCACCAGCCTGATAATTTACACCAGCTTCAGTCTCATTTACACGTTAATCTTATCAGTCCACTAGCATCATAAATTGCCCTGACAGGTAATCTATCTTCTAACCTCCACCCAAACCACCCCTTTCCTAAGGTCAATAGCTAACATCATATTTTTTTTTACTATGATTGTAGTACAATTTACAATTTAACACCACAACTTTTAACTCTATTCTCTAAAACAAAAAAAATGCAAATCAAGACATCTTCCACTCACTAGCTTAATAACATAACACTAATACCTGGGAAATACAGCAGTTTCCATAGCAGCCTTATAAAAAAAGCTTTCCCAGCCTAGTGAGTGTATTGATTTATCTATGCAGTTCCAACAAGACCCTCTTACCTGGTTTCTCGTATTCACTGTAGGCAGAAGACTCATCCTCATTCTCTGAATCATACTCTCCCATTCGAGATGAGTTTGAGAATAGCTTTGACCTAAAGGAAAAGGTACAGAGCTAATTTTAGGAAGGAGACACTGGGTGCTGACTAAAAGGTACTTTCAAATCCTAAATCATCCTTTTGAAAATCAAACACTTAAATACTTACATGATTTTTTTTCTAGAAAATAGTTGTTACAGTCAAGAAGCGAACACTTACACTCTTAGCTAAGCCTCGTTATAAAAAAAGGTTCGCAATAAGGTGAACTCACGCCGTCTCTGGGTCCTGAGGGAGTGAGGCATCGTCAGATACTGTAGTCATGCTTATAGAGTTGTGATAACTGCTTTAAATGAAGCAAAACCGGACCCCCTAAGCAAAACAACCGTCCCAAAGCTCAAACAACAGTACACCCGCCATACTTTTGACTGTGACGTCACAACAGGTAAGGTGTGGCTATGTACGGTTCAAATTTACGCTCGCGCACGCACACCATACACCGCGCGCGCTCGCAACAGTAAGAGGGCGGGGCGTGTCACGCGAAATTTGGTCCCCCCCCCCCCCCCCCCCCCCCCCCCCCCCCCCCCCCCCCCCACCCCCCCCCCCCCCCCCCCCACCCCCGCCAAATACGGTCCGGCCGGACTGAAATTGGCAGCCAAAATAGGTCCGCCCTGCTAATTTCGGTCCGCCCGGGTGCGCTCGAATTAAATAAAAATTTGAATTATAGAGGCTTGGTGGATTCCAATCCTGTGGTTGATATTGACGCCGATAAGGACGTACTTTTGTTGTTGTTGTTGTTTTACTGGGTCTTATTGTTAAAAATTTGAGATAACACAAATTAACCAAAACTACAGTCAATTGATAGTATAACTAAAACTACTCATAATATTGAAGACAAATTAGCTAAATCTTCAAGGGAAAAAAACTTAAACTAAGCATTTAAGATACTTTAAGTATAGTCTACCCCTTTTCAGTACTGGAATCTCTCAACTAAACCACACTAATAGCATTATTGGTTGTGACTTAGATTATACCGGAATTAAAAGGGATATACTTCAGTTTGGATATACATGAAGGCATTTACAAGTTTCAAAGAATATACAATTGTATAAATTTGCAATAGATAGCGATGTACTAGCTTTTTAGATAACTGGGTTCCAGAGTTTCTAACAGGAATGTTTGTTGGAGATATAGCTATATGTTTTTCCACACCAAAATACATCATCTAAAGTTTATAATTATTGAGACCTGATTAACCAAGGGCTGTTCAGAACATTAAAAAAAAAAAGCTTTAGTTAAAGCTGTTACTGTTCCAGTTAAATGTTACTATTAAAAATTGTGATTAAAAAAGGAGAAAACTTCATAAAGACTTTCATAACTTATGTTCGTTACATTACTGATTTGGATGAGAGATCTGAATTCTAGCATCATGCCACAGTGATCCCACTTCTGGACATTTAGGCACGAAAAAGACTTAATCAAGAGTTAGTGAGCGGTTTATGTGGCAGGGAATGGTCAATGATGTTAATAAATTGGTAAGCAAATAAATAAACTCATACAGAAGTGAGTGTGGTCAACTGATGACAAATATTGTGATATATCCAGGTTAGTAATTGTGATCTATGCCCCGATTTTGGGTAGGACCCGATTTGGCGTAGCAGCCAATTTCAGTTTAATATTGACGATACCTTGCCTGGTAAATGCACATATAATATTCGCGGGTTTGTGTGGGCCACCCCGTGTATGTTCCGCTAATCTGCAGGGGAGTAAGAACCGGGGGGGCCGGGGGGGCCTTGGCCCCCCCAATGCTGCAGAGGAGGGGGGCCCGGCCCCCCCTTCAATCTTTCCTTAATAATGTATTGGCTATTTTTAATTAATGTTCCCTCTCATGCACTTGCTGTATTCCCTCCACCTCAATAAAAATATCTATAGGATATCTGTTTTGCACTTCTATTCAATTGTTTTATGTGGGTCATAAAAAAAAAATCTGCTAGTATCGTCATTATTTGTGCTACTCTAAACCTGCATAAGATTAGTCTGTAAAGTCTTCATTCTGTGCTATAATGGCGGCTGCTAAAAGAATCAAATTGCAATCAAATCAGCTGACTATGAAATCGTTTTTTGTTTCCAAGGGGCCTCTTAAACCACAGAGTAAGTTTTCAGTGTCTACTAGTGAATGGCTTTACAAAGTGTATGTGTTTAGGTTCTGAGCAACCAACTCAAAATAAATCTAAATGCAGTGATTTAAGATTTGAACTTACGGAGTCAGAGTCTACTACCTTGCAATCTGAAGCTAAATCATCTCAGTCTAAAGCTACAACAGTACAATGTGGAGGTACACCAATGCAGCGTGAAGCAACACCTGGGCAGTCTGATGCTATATCAATGCACTGTGAAGATATGTCAACACAATATGAGGCTGCAGTAGTGCAAAGTGAATGTACACCTCCAGGGCAGTCTGAAGCTCCTGAGCAGTGTGAAGGTACACCTGTATTTGAAACTACATCAATACAATATGAAGATACACCAGTGCAGTCTGTAGCCTCAATGCCATCTAACCAAAATTCAGACCAAATTATTGAAAGCTGTTTCTGTTGTAGCTCAACCTCTGAAATTTCTCAACCTACTGATTCTTATATTCTGGCAAAAACACAGCGAAGCTATGGTACAGGTAAAAATACTCACAACAGATGTTTCATGGCTGTATGGTATAAAACTTACCCTTGGCTTCACTTGTGTCGAGTATCTTTGAAGGCTTTTTGCTATTATTGTAAATATGCTAAATTTTCTCATGCTATTACCAGTAATAAGGCTGAGCGAGCATTTTCGGAAGAAGGATTTTGTAATTGGAAAAAAGCTCTAGATCGGTTTAAAGCACATGAACTCTCACATGCTCACAGAGATGCTCTTTTTGCTTTTAATGCATCTAAAAGTAAACCCATTGGCCATCAGCTTCAAAAGCAATCTGATGAAATTACCAAAAAGAGGAGAGAAAGTTTGCTTAAACAACTCCGTGTGCTGCGTAGTTTGTTACGTCAAGGCATTCCCATCCGGAATGACCATGCTGGGGGCTCCAATTTATCAGTAATCCTTGACCAGGTAGCAGCAGAATCAGCTTGGGTAAATGAATGCAAGTACCAATCACCTTTAATAGTAAATGAGCAAATAAAAATTATGGCCAACAAAGTGTTGCATTCTCTGTTGAATGACATACAGCCCCAACGTCTTTTTTCTCTGCTTGCAGATGAAACTAGAGATGTCTCAAATAGAGAACAGTTGATCATTTGTATTAGATGGGTGTCTGATTCTTACGAAGTGCACGAAGATGCTGTGGGATTAGTTCAACTTGAAAACACCACAGCTGAGACCATTTATATGGCATTGAAGAATGCCTTACTTGCTTTAGGTCTACAGTTTGAAAATTGCAGAGGTCAAGGTTATGATGGGGCCAGCAATTTTCAAGGTCATTTGACAGGTGTGGGTAGAAGATTTGAAGATAATTTCCCTTCAGCTATACCTGTGCATTGTTTGGCTCACTGCATTAATCTGAGTGTACAGCAAGTAGCTCACAAAGTCAAGTCTATCAAAGAAGGACTCAATTTTGCTATGGACATGATCCAATTAATAAAATTATCACCAAAAAGGGAAGTTGTTCTGGAGAAAGTTAAACAACAGCAGGAATTATCTAGTAATGCTTCAAAAGTAAAGTCTTTGTGTCCTACAAGATGGACAGCACGAACTGGAGCTATGCAAGCTATAATTGACAATTATGTACCCTTAAGAGAAACGATGGAGATTTCTTCACAAGGCATGGATGATTGCTCTAGGCGAGCAAATGGAATGCTATCACTCATGGATAAATTTTCCACATATTTTGGATTAGAACTTTCAATATTAATATTCAGCATGATTGAACAACTTTCAATCAACCTTCAAGCTAAAGAGACTAATGTTGATGACTGCTTTTTGGCTGTAGACTTGTGTATTAAATCCCTTGAAAGGCTTCGAACAGACGTCAAATTTAAACACTTTTATGATACTGTAGTATTAAAGTCATCCAAAGTTTCTTGTGATCCTCCTGTTCTTGCAAGACAAAGGCAAGTGCCAAGAAGATTGGATGATGGAGCACCACAGCATTCCTTCAGTTCCGTAGAAGAATATTATCGAAAAGAATATTTTGAAGCGATTGATACTGTCAAGGGAGATCTTCATAGAAGATTTCAACAAGAAAATTTTCTTTTCATAAGAAGTGTTGAGGCATTATTGATCGATAGTGCAAATGGAAAAAACATATCTCTCTCTCCAAGATTTAAGAAGCTGTATAAGAATGATATAGACATGGATAAACTCATCATTCATTTAGAAGCACTTCAAGATGTGGTGAGATCAGCACATTTGGACAATATTGCAATCAAGCAGGTGACTAGAGTAAATACACTTTGCGATATTTTCAACAACCAACCTTGCCTCAAAACTATTTTCACAGAAATCCATACTCTATTAAGACTTTATCTTACTATTCCAGTCACTACTGCCTCAGCTGAACGTAGTTTCTCAGCTCTGAAGAGAATTAAAACATATCTACGCAACACCATGACACAGGAGAGATTAAATCATTGCATGCTTCTACATATGCATCATGAAAAAACTGATGAGCTGGACCTGGTCCATGTAGCGAGGGAATTTGTTTCAGTATGTGAAAGAAGGAAGAATTTCTTTGGAAATTTTTAAATCCAGACCCATGTATAACTGTGTTTTTATAACTGGTCATATATTTACACTTGTATATTATATTTCACAATTTACTAACATCAAAAATAAAAAAATAAATACTACATAATGGCCACGAAGTTCGGCCCCCCCAATCATTTTCATGTTCTTACTCCACTGATCTGTGGCCACCCCGCACAGGTCAAGTACCTGTCAGCCACTACAGTAGCAACTACTCACCAGCCATAGATTAGCCGTCACACTTCTAAAAGTGCAGAACCCACAACCACGAAAATTGAAGCAAAGAAAGACAATTAGTATGGTTGTATATACTTGGTAAAAGGTCGTTGACTTAACACGGCGTATGCATGATGTGTGGGCGTTGCCACACCTTCGGTTTTTATTATACGAAACAGATTGTCGTCCACAGAAATTTTTAAATAAGGATAACTCAAGGACTTCGTCTTTTTTTTGTGGATGAAGGTTTTGTTGGACAAATTTTATTGTTTGAGTAAGGCCGTTTGACTCGCGTACTGAGTTCCTCGAAGTCTCCTGGTTATATTAGTTCGCCCGTGTATCGGTGGACTCTTTAGAATTGCGAATGGAAATTAAAATTCCAGGAACTCCGAACATTGCTCAGGACAAGGTTAGTAACTGTAAAAGTAGCTATTCGAGTTCTACGCCTTAATTTGTACCTGCACTCTTATAGCATGCGGGGACTACAGCTCGTGAGGAGTCAAGACCTCGGCGAAATGAACGTGCAGGTAAGTTGAGGAGGGACTTGACCTTTGAACAGACTAGGAGTTTTTAAGAGTATGTTCTTAACCTAAGCTTTATTTCTAGTGGTTTTTGTGATACACTGTGAGCTAAGCTTTCAAGCTAATAAACACATTTCGTATTTTCTCTTCAAATACATATCTATGGCTTCACTGTTAGTATTGATCATTGCTTAGATGCTTCTCATGGTGATAATGATCATGAAACATGGGAAACTTGGACTATATCCATGAGGCTAAATTGCTCCTAAATGGACACTGACATCATTAAGTTGTTGCTGTTTATGTTAGTAACATTTCTTTTTTGTCAACTTGTTCAAACGCTCGAATCTTCATTCCAGTCTGCTAAAGTACAACTTTAATATAAACATCAACTAGGGCAAAATTTCTTCACTGAGACCTTGCACATTAATTAACCATACCAGTTTATTCTCTGTTACTAATATTACCAACCATCCAAACCTGTGCACATAGTCAGCTTATTTACCACCCTAATCTTTAAATCAGTCTTCTTATTCCGCTAATCACTTTCAGACTAGGGTGCCCATGACTTCACTGTGTAATAATGTATTTTTTTTCCTTGCTGGCTGGCCAAAAAAGCTTTTTGGTCAATCTGCTTCTTTATTTAATTTGTTTAGACCTGAATAGCTGCCCATAGAGTAAATTCTCGTAACTAAGCTCTGAATATGAGGTGGAGGACTGTATTGTATTAATAGGGGGTTATAATCCTTTATTTTATTCTATGCTATGAAATTTACTCATCTGATTTCCTTGCTCTAATCTTGATCCTTATGTCATGTCATTCTTTCTTTCTTTTTTACTGCTATGTGTCCTTGTCGTGTATTCCTGTCAGGACTGGTGGGTCTGGTCAACATTGGAAACTCGTGCTACATGAATGCCACTATACAAGCACTCTCTAACTGGTCAGTCAATGCATGTAACTACAACATTCATGCCACCTTATCTCTCTCGCTCTCTTCTTGTCTCTCTTGTCTCCAGCCCTCCTTTTCGCCAGTATTTTATAGAGATCCTTCATTCCTCGTCGTATTCTTCTCCCCCTCAGCCTTTGTCTTCAAACCTGTCTGCCCTCTTCAAGAGAATGTGGTCTCCTGACAGGTAATGACTGGTACATGCTAATACACGTGTAGACAAGTGTACTCCTGAGGGATTGGGGTGCCAAATGTTTAACAACCATGCAACAAAGGAGATAGATCTAGTTTTATAGCTGTGCTGAGAGTAAAGTGGTTTTGTTTTAGAAGGAAGGTTGTATATATACAATTTGTGTGTTACCATTCATATTAGATGTGTATAGTATAAGATCCACTCTTCTCTCTCTCTCTCTCTTTTATAACTAAGGTGTGTCTGGCCAGTTATTAGTATTTTGGTATAGGCAAGAGTTTTGAGTACAAGCAGTCAAAACTTATCTCACTTTTCCTTTATTTTTTTGGACATAATGGACGTGAGTGTTAATTAGCAATCAATAGAGCTTGCCTCTTATGCAAGGTGGTATTAGAAAGTGATTACTAATTTTACAGCACTTACCTTGCTTCCTCTATTGTCTGTCATATGACCTCTTTGAATTGTCCTGCATCACCTTCACTTCTTTCCCCTCTTGTCTTCCTTCCTTCTCTCTCTCTCCTTCCTGTCTCCCAGTTATCCAGGACACATGTCTCCACGGACTGTGAGCTCGGCCATGAAACAGCGCATGTTTAAAGGTTCTCAGCAACAAGACGCCCAAGAGTTTCTTCGCTGCCTTCTGTCTCAAATCCACGACGAAGTCAGTATCCAGGTCCCACCCACTCATGAGGGGCGTGGCTCCCGCCGTGTCAGCAGGCAACACAGGGACAGCATGGCATCGTGCGACTCGGACACATCTGCTGATTCGAACTCTTCTCAGAGCCGCTTGGTAGGGAAGAGTCAGTTGGTCTCAAAGAAATCTGGGAGCTCTTCTTCACTTCCAGACACTCAGAATTCCCCGACTACCCAACCTAAACACACCACCAGGTACATAAAAATAAACTCTGTAGGTTCACAGGACTCGAATGAGAATCTAGATCCCGAGTCTTCAAGCTCAGTGAGCGATAAAAGACTTGGCAGTGACGTTGATGCAGCTCCATCTAGTGCAGAAATAGACCGAAGACTCCAGTGGTCTGATTCTGATGTGTTTGTAGCCGATCTCATTTCAAGGAAAGTCACAGTGTACAGTAACTATTTGAGAAAAGAGGAAGAGGAATGTATGTCATTGAACAGTGGAAACACCACCACTCAGAACACCACACTGAGTAGTGTTGTCTCAGATGCAATCAAGGAAGAGAATAGGACTGGAGATGGAAGGAATGACACTGGGACTGAGAAAGTCGTGGAGGACTTGGATGTCAAGATAGAGTGTGGGACTACAAGGACGAAAGAGGATGAACAAACTGATTTGCAGAAACTTGAAGAGCAGCCGCCATCTAGTGGAGCACATTCATCAGTGCCCAGCACAGCTGCAACTACTCCAAAATGTAGCAGACCATGTACGTTAGTAATTGCTTTATCAGTAATTTGTTATTGACCACTTACCACAGTATGTTTAGTTATTGCTGTCTGTAGTTTATTTATTATTAACCACTTACATACGCCACAGTTTGTTTGTTATAACGGCATTGTTAACCCTTATGGCACATGTGTTTGTGTAATGGTTGAGTGGGTTCTGTCAGTCTGTCAAGCCAATCTGGAGAACACTGGCATCAAAAATAATGTCAAACTGAAGGACTCCTTGGATTAAATGCCTTCAACATACCCAATTTTTTGTTGCTATGCTTTCAAAAAATAAATAAATAAATAAAGACACCAATTACCCTCAGGGAAATTTTGTGGGGAAAAAAAAAAAGCTGTGACAGAAATATCCTGATCTCAAAGGACCTTTCAAAATCATTCACTGTCCAGAAATAGTGACTCTAATTTATACAACCTCACTTGTTCTGTCAACTTTGCATTGAGTTCATTCATAGAGTTTTCTTCCTCTGCCCACCCAATATTAATGTGAATGTATGGTGTGTGTTTAGCTGCAGCAGTTCCCAGTAAGACCAGCATAGTCAGCCAGGTGTTTGAAGGGACACTGGAGAGCAGGGTCAAGTGCCTCACCTGCAAGGTGGTGTCTGTCACCAGAGAACCCTTCCAAGACCTCTCACTGCCCATACCTGGTGAGTGAGACAGGAATGGTTGTAGAGGAAGGATGATAGGTGCTGCTGCAAGTATTTTATCAAAGATATCTGAGGTTTGAATCTAGGGTCCATAGTACTATTATAGTATCCTGCATGGGTGAGTATAAGATTGAAGTCAAATTAGTTTATTATATTTATATTAGCATAAGTAGGAAGAGAAATTAAGTTGGTAATGCGTGAGGTGGGTCTCAAGTGACATATGATATGGTCTATACATGCATGCATGCACATACATCATCATTGGTTACAAACTTTTTCTTGTTATTTGAGACCTTCCATTGTTACTTTAGGTCGTAAGGAACTAGAAAAGGTTGTTTCTAAGGAGGAAGAAGCAGCAAGTAAAACGTCAGAAGAGAATAGTCAGCCTCACGATGGTTTCTCACAAAAAATGTGCTCTATTTGGAATGTTTTGAAGTTCTTTTTTACGGAGCCTCCCACCAATATCTATGACTGCCTGCACGCATTCTTTGACGTCAGTGAACTGAAAGGTAAGGTGAGGTTAATGTAACTTCAAACAGTGCTATAGTTTTATCATATTCTATCCTATTGTACTGGAATGGTACGGTGAGAATATTGGGAACTAGTGTAGTGTTGTGTTGTGGTGGGTATGAACTACTCGTACATATTCCTATACATAGCTGTATATGCCATCCCATCCTATACATAGCTATAGATGCCACAGTTCAATACAAACCTTATATACAGACACACACACACATCAGTTAGCGTATGAGTTATGCGCAGCAAATTCCGTGTGTGATATCCAAGTGTATACACATGTTACTACTACTTGTGTGTGTGTGTGTGATTATGCAGGTGATAACAGGTACTACTGCTCTAACTGCAAAAGGTCAGTGTATAAGATAGCAAGTGTGTTTTTGGCATGTTGATGGAGTACTCCAGTCTAAATTAACATGCTAGTTAATGTTTTGTAATAACGAGGTAAAAAATATATCTTTACCACTCCTTTATATCAAACTACTATGTCAGTTTTATCTATGGTCTATGTATGAAGAGGGAATAATACTAGTATAATGTAAATCCATAATATTAGAGTATTATGTATTTTGCTATGGTGTAGTTTTCAGAACAGTCAGAAGGAAATGAGTATAGTGGAGCTACCCGAGGTGCTGTGTATCCATTTGAAACGCTTCAAGTTTGACGCCTATTTCTCCAGCAAGATAAGCAGACACATTAGTTTTCCTCTCACCAAGCTAGACATGGGGCGCTACCTGAAGAAACAAGATCAGCCCAGTCAGGCTTGCACGTACGACCTTAATGCTGTCATCACCCACTATGGCGGAGCAGGAGGTACGTACCGGGGAATACTGGATCATAAATTATAACTGTTAAAAAGAACGATAGTGAAAGGTGTAACTATAACTGAATAATTTAGTTATGAGATTTTATCTATAGTATGTCCGAGTTGAGTTGGCCAGAAAAAAACTTGAATAACTTTTGAACGGAAGCAGCTATGCATCTGGAGTTTGCACCATTAGAAAGCTCGCGCCGAAGCTGTTAAAAATATTTCCTCATGGCAATAAGTATTATTGAGGTATATTTTCCTACACTGAATCAAATGTTGTTGTTGTTGTTGTTGTTGTTGTTGTTGTTGTTGTTGTTTAGGTGGACACTATGTCGCATTTGCAAAGAATTCCAATTGCAATGACTGGTTTGAGTTCAACGACACCAGAGTGGCTTGTGTCCCAGCAGATTCCATCCAAGGCATGGAAGGCTATGTGCTGTTCTACAGGTGAGTGGAGTCCTCCATTGAGTCTAGTCCAGCCACGCCAAGTCACGATTATTGGTCTGTAGTGGTCTCGGTCCTCACTGCGCTGTAATGGGTGGGGACTTATAAGGCTTGTATTGTCATTTAGGATTGTAAATATGGTCATTTTATGACAGGTGTCTGCTCTTATAGGAGTGTTTACTCCCACTGGGAGGAGAGGAGCCTGTGTGTTACAGTATACTATATTGCCACATATCAATCCTTAGCACGGTACTTCAGTAAATGACTAGTGAGATGGTTACCAGAACCATCTGGTTAAGTACAGACGTCTGTGTGTGCGTGTGTGTGATGTATGGTGGTTTTAATGAGATGTGAGGGATTGATTTCAAGTGTGTTACATCATATCGTAAGCATTTCCGTCCACAAATGTAGTGTGGGTGGTATTCATTAGGTTTCACTTCACTTGCTAGAAAAACTGAGTCCATAGCTTCCCTTCCCCTACACACACACACACACACACACACACACACACACACACACCTCTTCCCCCCCTTAGTTTGTGTTCAGTATCTCTAATAAATGGAATGGTGATTTGGTTCAATAGCCTTTTTCATGTTACATGGGAGGCTTGGTCTGCGTTGAATGGTGATTGGGAATATTGTATTGTGATATTGTGTACATGTATGATATATGGCTTCTTCAAGTCCATAGTGGAGTAATGTTGTATTTGAAAGGATGGGGGAAAAGCAGCGTCAAGTTAGTACTAGCTTATTCGGAGGCCAAAGGTCAAGTGTGAGTTCATTCTTCACACTCTACATTACGCCAACTTCAATGTTGGTGTTTTTACCCAGTGCACTCAACTGTGGACAGAGAAACATCCTTGCTAAGAGCTGTGGGGCTGTCAGGTCCACAGACATTCTGGACTTAGTAAAAGGTTATCTCTGAAATCCCGCTGCTTAGTCAAATGTGACAGGAGACAGCCAAGTCCCAACAACCACAAATTAGATAGATTAGTTAGGTAGGGACACAGGAAATAGAAATGAGTTAGAAGAAGAAAAGAAATATGAATGAGTGTGTGCATTATAAGTAAATTGTGGGGATGAAATTTGAGAAGATGAACTTTGATGATATCTGATGATGTGCATGCATTTGACTCCAGGCATGCCTAGCTGGCCTGGATAGTTACAGTGAAACTGCATTATCACGCTAGCTATCAGGCACTCACAAATGGTAGTCATGCTACTTGAAATGTCTCCAATCACGAATATGTTATTTGTATTTTTCTACTCAAATCAGAATTTCAAGTGTAATTGAAAGCTCACAAGATTAACAACAGAATCACTTTTTAAACATCCGATATTTGAAGTGCATCAAAAGTTGTATATATTCTGGACAGTTGACCTTGTTGCATCACCTCTGCAGTCTTGTTTATATGTCAAGTGGTAGCCCTTGTAAACAGCTTTGAAATTTGGTAGTTATGCTGCAGCTGTTGTTAGGGAAGGTGCTGTTGTTAGGGAAGGTGCTGTTGTTAGGGAAGGTGCTATTGTTGACACTAGGGGAGTTGTTTTTCCAAGGAAATAGTTTTTTTCTGTTCCTTCATTTTCAGTTGAACAGAAAGTGTTCACTAACATAGATTTTGTTGCTGTTGTGTGCACTAGTGTAGCTGGGGAAAGTGATCATGTTCCGTTTTAATGTCTACAGATGTAAATATATGTATGGCTTAATAAAGCATAATCAGACATATATTTCCTCAGTGGATTATTTTGTGCCCTCATTATGTGTCCTAGATTAATTGATAGTCTGTACCTTTGATTATACTCCGCACAGTTTGAAGGCTTAATTTTTAAAAAAATAGAATGCCTGTGGTTTATTGGAGGAAATTTGTTGGGTCTAACAATTGTTTGTTTGTATCAACCCCACTCGTGCTTAGCAAAGTTCTGGTTTTGTTGGTGAGTTTGGTTAATGGAAGTGTGATAATTCTGTTAATTAGTTCTAATTAGAACTGAAGAGAGTTAGAGCTCGGTTATTTTAGTACACTTGTTCTTTAGCATGCTGTCATTTTTTATATGTATTGTATTTTTTATGTACAGATTAGTCCTAGCAATAGTATTTAGTCATATCCGTATTTACATGTGTTATTATCCTGTGACATGTTCATTCCCTCCTAGACGAGTGCCTCCTAAAGACAGCGCAAGTCTCCAGTCTGTCAACATCACTTCTCTGGTGAGTGTAGCTCTCTCTCTCTCTCACTGCCTCCTGTTCACCATATGTGACCGTCTACAGGAAAACCGGGCACAACACGGCACCCTTCGGAAAATTTTTTTTTGCACTTACAGAGTTGTCGGCGTCCAGATATTGAGCTCTCCAAGTTTTATCGTTGTAGCTTAAGTCGTTCCCACTATAATAGACCTAACCGTTCCCTTCCGCCGGCTTGAAACAATACATTTTTAAGAAATCGATCGATCTTTTCTCGATATTTACGCACGCCGCGTTGTGCCCGGTTTTCCCGTAGACGGTCACATATGATGGTCCTGTGTGGCTTCTGTGCATGCATGTATTAATATGTATGTAAGGGTGGAGTGAATTGCCCTGGTAAAGTACACCTAGTGTCAAACACCTTGTTTTTTGTGTTACAGTGAATAGAAATTCAAACCATAACTGAGTGGATTTCTGTGTGTAAGTACATTTTGTAAACCCAACTAGTCAAATTTTGAAGAGAATTTAGTAAAGTTTTAGTGAAAATATATCCTCGATGGATTCTGTGTAAAGAATACTTATGTTCGCATTTGAGTGCTTCAGTACTTGAACTTGAATTAGCCAGCTGAATTCTTATTCATTTTCTGTTCCATTCCTATAACACACACGTATATTTCAGCTCCCGCCTTCTGGGACGACCTTGCCTTCTCCAGATGTGTGCTACATTTCACGCCATTGGCTCCATCTCCTGAGGCACTTGGCCTACCCTGGCCCCATCACTCAGTTTGACTTTGCCTGCCACCACGGAGCTGTCCTGCCCACTCTAAGAAGAGATGAGGCCCAATCGCTGGCCTTGAACATCCGCAGGAGCATGTGGGAGAAGTATCAACAGCAGTACAAGGGAGGGCCCTTTGTGCAGCAGCTGGAGGTGTGTCGGGAATGCAAGGTAAGGGTGACAGATTGTCCAGGTGGTGCGAATGAATCGGCATAGACTGGCGGGAGTTTGATATTTGTTTGTTTGTTTCTGTATCATGTTTTAGAACTTGCTGGATCAGTTGAACGAAAGGAGGAAACTGGAGAAGGATTATGTTCACAAGGTTAGAGCTCTAGTGCGAGATGTATTTGTTGTTAATGGTCTGTTACGTCGTTTGTTTAGTCTAATTTGTAAGTTTGGTTTATGCTCAAGTTCAATCTGGGTACTTGTATTATCCCCTCATACTTATCTGTGCACCTTGGGCCCTAAGGGTGCCCAGATCTCAGAACCTGTTACGCTTGGAAAAATTTGGACACTCCAAACTGCAATATGACAAGTTCTTTTTTGATAAGTTTCAGGATTTTCAGCTTTTTTTTTTTTTTTTTTTTTTTTTTTTTTGAATTTTCAGCTCTCTCTTCTTTTGTTTTTTAGGATTTTCAACTCTCTCTTCTTTTGTTTTTTAGGATTTTCAGCTCTCTCTTTTTAAGTGTAAGCATTTTCATAGGCACCGTCCTTCACTTGCATCTTGCTGTAGGCTTCTCCATAACTCTCTGGTAACTAGAACTAACTGCATGCATACCTGCGATTGGTAATGGCAGTCTAACTTGGCAGAGTTGTGTGGCAAGAATCAATAAATGGAGTGGCTAGCTTGTGCCCAGTGGAGAGGCGTAACTGCTATAGGGTTTCCAGTTTCGATGAGATTGAGTGTACGAGCACTTGTATTGAAACTTAATAGACCTTTAATCTTCCACATAACCCATTTTCATAGTAACTTTATTTTTTCTAAGGTACAGTTGGATAAGAAGACTGGTCCCATACTGGAGCACTTCTTTCTGCCTCTGGCCTGGATTCGCAAGTGGCAGTCCTTCATCGCATGTACTTCTTTAGGTGAGTTGTTTGGCATCTACACACACACACACACACACACATGCACTAGATTGGTACGGTACTTTCACTAGTTTAACCTGGTCGTACAATAGTATTATAATCATCAGCTAACGAGATGTTTTTTTTCCCCAGAAGTTTTATAATAGTGCAAGTGACATCTTTTTTTTCTTTTTTCTTTCCCATTGCATAGTCAGGTTTGTATGCTTCAAAGTTACTTGAGGGTAAAGTCAACACAACAAAATGGCTATGTTGAGCCACAAAAAAAAACTTTAAGTAGTTGATGATGTGGCATTGACACCAGAAAACTCCTCATAAATGCCTATGGCTTTCAGGCACTTTGTTTGTTTAGCTGACAATTTTACAGATTGGGCATGAACTAAAATGTTGTGAAATACTTGCATTAGTTGAGGCACGTGCAATGTAGCTGGAATGAACCAAACAGGATGTGCATTTGATATGATTGGAGAAAGTGTGTTTTTTTAATGCTAATTAAAGGGTGAGCTATTCAATCACTGTGCTGCTCTGTAGGGACATTTCCCCTTTTATCTCTAGGTCAAATTACTCCCGCGTAATTAGAAGCCCGAGTGGCAGTGCGATGTCTGGCGTATAAATTAATTATCTTTACTAGTAGTACAGTCAGCATTCCTCTGAGGTCCGGTATAAGCTCTCAATATTTTTAACCCCACAATCAACTCTCACCTGTCAGTGCATCAGTTCATGCATCACTTGACTCCAGCAGTATGTGTGTGGCAATACCAGTGAGGATTTAGTAAACTGGCAATTTTTTAACTATCATAGTGATGCAAAGTAAGGGTGTCATTTGTTGTTGTTTTTGTTTTGTGTGTGTGTTTTTTTGTGTTTTTTTTTGTTGTTGTTGTTTTTTTTGTTGTTGTTTTTTTTGTGTGTGTGTGTTTGTTTTGTTTTTTTTGCCTCTAAAATTTTTAAATGGTTATGTGGCACTTTAGTGATTTTCAACTTAACCGATTACACGCGAATGACGCAAATATGCGTCAATTAAGAAAAATCGATAACCGCGGAGGACGCAGAAATGCGTCAAAAATGCGTCTTCGCGTCCATTTCGCCCTACAGCTTTGTGGAGTCAAGGAAGCCACCAATCACAATTGCAGACGATTCTATATTGTTGTAAGTATATTTTAGGCTTATAAAATACATAGACTGCCATAAGAAAATGTTGAGTAAATTTTGTCACAACAATAAGACTTCTTTCTGATAAAGTATAAATTGAAAATATATTTCATAAAATAATAAAGGTAACAGAATAATTTTTTAGAAACCAATATTACTTTAGCTATAACTGCTCATGATAAAACAAGTAGAAAGCTATCTTGGCAAGTGGAACACTGGCACTTCAGCATCCTAGTGATGAAGACGTTATTCTTGACCTGGCACAGCATGGCAGTGACAAGGATGGCAGTGACCAGAATGGCAGTAACTCTGATGGTAGTGACGAGGAGTTTGATGACAGCAAGAATGACTTCAGTACTGATGGGTGTAGTGACTGCAGCAGTCACTAGATGGTCAAGGACTCTGACGAGAGAACGGAATTGATGATTCTGAAAGGTAGCGATTTCTACAGGAATTTTAACCACATTCTTTATAACAATAAGTAAAAATAAATATTGTTATACAACAGGTGAGACTGCAGGGAGCCCTCTGACATATACTTCTAGTATGCTATGATCAGTTGCACTTGATAGTAAGATCACTAACTATTCTGTCAACAATGCAGCCTACCAGCACATCAAAAGTAAAGACACCTTGGAGTACCAAACTAAATACACTAAAATATTCTATCATTTATTTGTGATGTACCTGTTTTCATGCACAAAAGCCATAAAAAGCTTCTCTGTTCACAAAATTTATAACAGATTGCTCAGTTCAAAATAAAACACACCCTAAATAAATATCAACAAATTCTTCCTGAATGTAAGACAAATGTGTACAAAAACACTTTCTCTTACCTCTATGATCAAGTAGCAAACTGCTTCAGCCATGAAACTATACTTCCAACCTTACTAGTGTGCTTACTAAGAGCCTCAGTGTGATGCCATAAATGTTTTTGCCAAACGGTGCGAGTACTTGGTTATTTTTAAGTCGGGAACAGCTCCTTAGCGTCGAATTTATGCTTTCCCAATAGCCTAGAGCGTACTCTATCGTTCGATAATACTGTCCCCGAGGCAATCTTCAAACGTTCGCCTTCTTTCTCTCGCTTAGTGTCACCCTCCCACCAAGCAATCAATCCTCTGTGTCTCGCGTGCGCCCGTGACCGCGTTACGTAAGGCGCAATTAAAATTTTTATTCGCGCGTAATTGGTTAACTAGCACCTGCTCCATTGATTCTTCAACCTGATTTGGTCACCATGAATAGCATCATGTAGTTCACTAGTCCATTTGCTCTGTGTGTATGTGCATGTGTGCTGTTCTAGCTTGTGTAATTAGCCCTCAGTGTGCGTGCGGTGAGGGAGGATTATACTGTAGTCTACCAGGTTACTGCCCCATAGGCACTTCATCAATTCATTTACAAAAATCGCCTAGTGAGTGCTTGCTTGGTACTAAATGGCCGAGTTATTTGCACATGGCTACTGTTGAGAACTGCATGGGTCGCGCTAAAACAAAAGAAGACGTCACATTCAATGGTTTTGACCTCTCTCTGAACTTTTGCCATTGCTATCCTCGTCAGAAAATGGATTCAGTTTTGTTTAAAATGCCGCAGCAGAGGAATGCATTCATTTCAGGTCACATAATTGACGATCAATACCTATTTTAGCATGCAATTTTATACCTGGGCGCTTACCTGGTAAGTGGGCACTTATATTCAACACACAAATTGGCAGGGGGTGGGGCACTTACATGGTAGTGGGCGCTTACCCGGTAGACTACGTTATTACTCATTCAGTCTGTCATTCACTCACTCAGTCTGTCCAGCAGATCTCAGTGGAGATAGTTCTTTTGACCTACTAACTTTTCATGATGCATTCAATTGCAACATCTCAGAGATGTATGTCCCTTTAATACGTATGCCAGGATTTTGACCTACTAACTTTCCGAAAAAGTGGTCATATCTTGCCTAGTATGGGTTGCACCCCCTAATCAGTCACCTGTTAGGCTGGATACTGATCTCTTTTACCTTCAAAATGTGGAGGCTTGGTTTTATAGACTGCGTATCGTAAATCACTGATCACTGGGGCTAGAGTGCTAGTCTTAGTCAGATACTGCTTTATTTCACTTTGCCTCGTTCTTCTTACCTTTTGATTTTTATTATATATGTCCTCCCCCTCCTATTTACTTTTCTTTCCACCTCTATTTCAAAAATGTTCTTCTTGCTTTATCCTTTCTTCTCTGACAAGATTGTTAATACCGCATTATGCTTAATTAAATATTATTGGTATGTTTGTGCATACATAATGTTAATTAAGTACAGTTGACTGAAGGTTAGCACCACTACTGAGGGTTGGCTTTGGTGAAATTCTTTTTTAGTGTATCCATGTGTTAATAAAAGTGCACCATTGTGCATTTCCCCAAAATTCAATAGTACAGTAATGGTTTGCTCTTCACACACATGTATTTAGTATATCTCACTCTATCTTTCTGTTTGGGTCTTTGAGTATTGTAAACTGTGTAAGTGGTTTAAGCTTAGTGTGTAGTAGAGATTGTATGTTTAGGTTTTTATCATTGTTTATTTTCCTTTTGGCTTCAGATGAGCAGCCTCCTGGACCTATAGACAACACTTCTCTCATCCAGCAGGTGGAGCTCGCTGACGGCACACGTGGCTACAAGCTGTTTGATGGTGTTCCTCACAGGAAAGTCACACAAGCCGCCTGGCACTTCTTCCATCAGACATATGGAGGAGGACCAGTCCTGGTGTCTACAATTAAAGCTTTACAAACTGAACTTGTATAGGCTTTGTTGACTAAGACTTTGTGTGTGCTTGTCTTGTGGAATTTTTTATGCAACTCTAAGAGTATCAACTCCTGAAGTGTGCACTATTAAGAGTGTATCATCATCATGTTTTTTTATTTATCATTCTCTCTCTATAGCAGAAGCTACACTTGCTCAGTTAATCTTGACACTGAAGTTTTATTATTGTGTATTTTAAAAATGGCATACCCAACTGCTACCACCTGGGTCAGTAATTTCTACAGACTTATCCAGGGATTCATGCAGGATTTCTTCCTTGGGGGTGAGGAGGGTTAATAGCTGTACACTATTTACAGTACATGTCAGATAACCCTGAAAGTTGTTGGTCACTAAACTGAAGTATATCAGGTGGGAGTCTAGGTAACGATGCATAGGTGAAGTAGGTTTATACTCAAACGTCTGCTCCGAGTTGACAACATCTGGACTTTGTTAATGTTGCGTTCACATCGAGGAGATCATGACCTTTACCTACTTCCTTTTGCCACCAACTTAACACCTGAACAGCTCCACCTGATTGAAGTCACACTAGCAATTTATTCACATTAATAATATATTAAATTTACTTTCTCAATAAATACATATGAAGTGCTGTGAGAATTGCAAATTGTCATTGGGTATGCAATAACTAATGATATTCGTAGCTAAAAATGGCGGAAGTGTATCTGATGAATGTGTTCATATGAGTCTCTCTCGTTTGCTCTCGTGTAGTCTTGCTGCTGTCAGAGTGCTGCCATACTCTGCTCCTTTCACGTCGTAAACCTCATGCCTCTTACCATAGCGTCGCTGTCTGATAACAATCACCACGATAATGATCACCACCAGAGCTATCAAGACACAGCCTCCCACGATGATACCGATGATGGCTGGGAGACCTAGCGGTGGCGTCGATAGTCCCTCAGTAGCTTTGACGACCGATGAGCAGTTCTGACCGTCGAAACCTGGCGGGCACATGCAAGTGTATGTGGCTATGCCGTCCACACATGTTGAGTCTCCCTCACACGGGGACGGATTGCAGTCATCTATGTTAATTTCACAGAGCTGTCCGGCATAGCCGTTGTGGCATGAACAGTTGAAGGCATTGATCCCATCCTCACAGGAAGCAGTTCCTTCACTGTTGCACGGTTGTGGTGCACAGTCGTTGATATTGGCATCGCAGATGTCTCCGGTGTATCCGAGAGTACAATTACACATGAAGGAGCCTACGGTATTGACACACTCTCCATCGTTAAGGCACGGATTGCTGCTACTGTCTTTACTGCTGCACTCATCAATGTCGGTACAAATAGTGCCGGTGTATCCCACCCCACAGTTGCAGGTGAACCCAGATAATGCAGAAGTGCAGCTCTGATCGTTCAGGCAAGGGTTGGGAGAGCAGAAGTCTATAATGGTGGTGCAGTTTCTGTCTGTGTACCCTTGAGCACAACTGCAGGTATAGTCGTTGATGAGATCCGTACAAGATCCATCATTTCTGCAAGGATTGGATTCACAGTCGTCGATGCTCGTCTCACAATCTGGTCCAGTGAATCCAGCGAAGCATTCGCAAGTGACAGAAGAATTGCCGTCAATACACATCCCGTTGCTGGTCATGCAAGTTCCTGGACAGTCATCTATATCTGTTTCACAGGTTGCACCCGTCCATCCGGAGAAGCAGCTGCACCTGTAGGCGGCTATCTCGTCCATACACACGCCATTACCGCATGAAATGCCCGCGCAATCATCGATGTTGACGGAACAGTTTCGCCCGGTGAACCCGGCATCACAAGAGCAGGTGTAGTTATTAATGTCGTCCGTACAGGAGCCGTTGATGCATGGCGAAGATGCACAATCATTGATGATGGACTCGCACCTTAAGCCAGTGTAGTCTGGATTACACTCACACGTGAAGCTGTTCACACCGTCATTGCAATTGCCGTTGATGCCGCATGGCGATGAAGCACAGTCGTCTATGATGGAGCCACAGAGCATTCCCGTATAATCTGGCAAACACTCACAAGTAAAGGTTTCATTACCATCCATACAAGACCCATTCAAACACGGGGAAGACACACAGTCATCAATGATGGCGTCACACAAGGAACCTGTGAAGTCTGGGAAACAGTTGCAAGTGAAGTTATTCACTTCATCCATGCATGTTCCATTCATGCAGGGTGAAGAGACGCAATCATCGATATCCACTTCACAGTTGCGCCCGGTGAAGCCAGAGAGGCACTCACACGTGTAATCGTCAATGCCGTCTCGGCAAGTTCCGTTAAGGCAAGGTGATGACGCACAATTATCAATCTGAACGTCACATATCGAACCGGTAAAATCTTGGTCACAGTTACATGTGAAATTGTTTATGCCATCCACACACGTCCCATTCCTGCACGGCATAGAAGCGCAGTCATCAATTACACTGTCACACAGACGACCGTCGAAATCCGCAGAACAATTGCAAGTGAAGTTGTTGATTCCATCGATGCAGGTACCGTTCACACACGGAGAAGATGCACAGTCATCTATCACAGATTCGCATGTTGTGCCCGTATAATCCGCGAAACAATCGCACGTAAAACTCTCTATCCCGTCCACGCAAGTTCCATTGGCACAAGGAGAAGATGCACAGTCATCAATGGTTGCATTGCAATACGTGCCAGTGAAATCTCGATCACACTCGCAGACGTAGTAGAACTCGTCAACGCTGACGCATTCTCCGTTGAAGCACGGAGTGACTCTGCAGTCGCTGGTACTGGTGTTGCAGTCCGCACCCGTAAAACCCATTGCACACGTGCAGTTATAATCATCCATTCCAGCTGCAGCGCACACGCCATCGTTCTGGCAAGGGTTGGAGTCGCACGGGTTGACTTCGCAGTTTGCCCCTGAGATGCCCTCGGGGCACATGCAGAAATAACCACGGTCAGTAGCCTCTTCGACGCAACTGCCACCGTTCAGGCAGGTCCGGTTGTTGTCGCACGGAGAGAGAGGTGGTACGCAGTCTGGTCCAGTGGTACCATCGAAGCAGGAGCAAGTGATGGACGCCGAAGTGAAATTGTAGTAGCAAATATTCCCGGGAAAGCTGCAGGCTATTGGGCGTGGCACGTCCAGGTGTGTACCGTTGACACAAAATTCTACCAATTCGCAAATTGGACCGGTGAATGGGCTGACGCATTGACATGTGATATCGTTAGTCAGATCAATGCAAACGCCACTATTCAAGCAGGACGATTCGTCGCAGTCTGGTACGTCTTCCTCACACGTGTCCCCCATGAAGCCTGGGTCACATGAGCAAGTGTAGTTCCTCATGTCTGAGTCTACACTACAGATGCCATTCACACAAGGATCTAACACAGAACAGAAGTCTCCAGACAGAGTTTCGCAAATCTCTCCAGAATAGCCTGGATCACATGAGCAGAAGAAAGATCCATCAATGTTGCTGCAGTTGCCATTACCAGAGCACCGGGATAAATCTTCGCACTCGTCAATGTCTGCAGAGCAGTACGGGCCAGTGAAGCCGGGATAGCAGGAGCAGCTGTACGAGCCTACGGTGTTGGTGCAGTCTCCATTGCCAAAACAAGCTTCAGTGTTGTCACATTCATCAATATCTAGTTCACAGACAGATCCAGTAAATCCTGGATCACAAGAACAGGAGAAAGATCCCACGAGATTGGTGCATTCGCCTCGGGCAGAGCAGATGCCAATAGTGTCACATTCATTGATGTCTTCGCTGCAATTGGAGCTCGTAAATCCAGGATAGCACGTACAGATGAACGATCCGATAGTTTCAGTGCAGTTGCCTTGACCCGAACAAGCTTCAGAATCGAGACATTCTTCGATATCTTGTTCACATCTCATTCCAGTGTAGCCAGGATTGCACGAACAAGTGAAAGACCCTTCCGTGTTATCACAACGTCCTTGTCCTGAGCAGATGTTTGAAATGGCACATTCATCTATGTCAGATTCACACAAAGGTCCAATATAACCGGCGAGGCAGGAGCAAGTGAAGCCTCCTAGTGTGTTAGAGCAATTGCCATTGATGCAGGGATTGTTCTGGCACTCATCAACATCAACATCACATATTGCACCTGTGAACTCTGGCGGGCAAGAACACACGTATGACCCCGGGACGTTGGTACAGTTCCCACCATTTCTACAAAGAGGCTCTACCCCACTGCCCGAGAGACTAAAGAAGCCAGACGATGTCCCTCCTAATGAAGGAGGCCCTGACTCACATTCATTGATGTCTGTTTCACAAGCCTGTCCAGTGTAGCCCACGGCACATTGACACTCGTATGAGCCATTCAAATTACGACAAATACCGCCATTAGCGCACAATCTTACCGTAGACATAGTACACTCATTAATGTCAATGTCACAGTTAGTCCCTGTGTATCCAACCTCACACATGCACACATACAAGACGTCGCTCATTCCATAAGAGCCTGAAGATATACTTTCACCCAATTCAATTTCACCAGCAGCTGCTTCTCCCGCTCCAGGACCATCTATGCATGCACCAAACACACAGGGACTGGTGGTGTTGCAGATAGATACACCAATGGCACAATCTGGACCAGTCAGGTCTGGCCCACAGACGCACATGTATGACCCGCGCGTGTTGATGCAAGTGTTGTTACGACACGGGTTAAGATCGCACTCATTAACATCTTGAGCGCAGTTGGATCCGGTAAATCCTGGATCACATGAGCATGAGTATGAGCCGATGGTGTTAACACACGTGCCATTGAGGCAGGGATCCAATTCGCATTCATTAATGTCGGTTTCGCATAGCATCCCCGTGTAGCCTGGACTACACATGCACTGGAAGGAGCCGTTAGTGTTCACACATGCTCCATTGTGACAGGGCATTAGCCTGCACTCATTGACGTCCGATTCACACATCTGTCCAGTGTAGCCGGGATCACATGAACATGTATATGTACCAAGTAAATTAGAGCAGTTTCCTCGACCAGAACATACGTCAACGATAGCGCATTCGTCCACGTCTAATTCACAACTCGCTCCGGTGAAACCTGACAGACAGTTGCAGGTGTAATTTCCGTAGGTGTTTGTACAGTTACCGTACAGGCAAGGCTCCTGGAGGCACTCGTTAATGTCCTGGCTGCAGCGATCTCCATCGAATCCTGTGAAGCATTCACAAGTGTAGGACCCAATATCATTGAGGCAGATGCCGTTGTCTGAACATATCGACGGCTCATCACACTCGTTGATATCAAGTTCACAATCACGCCCGGTGAATCCCGTCAAACAGTTGCACATGTAGTCGCCAGGGAGATCTATACATGCCCCATTACCAGAGCAAGAGATGTCCACCTCACACTCGTCAATGTCAATTTCACACCTACTTCCGAGAAACCCTTGGGAGCAGTTGCACGAGTACGAACCGAACGTGTTTATGCAGGCCCCTCGTTCCGAGCAAGCAAACGCTACGTCACACTCATTAATGTCTTGCGAGCAGTTGAAACCGGTGAATCCTGGCGGGCATGTGCAAGAGTATGACCCTAAAGTGTCAGTACAGTTGCCGCCATTTTCGCACGGGTTGACGGGCGCACACTCGTTGATATTGCTCTCACAAAGCCTTCCCGTAAACCCTTCACGACACAGGCAGCTGAAGGATCCAAAGTCATTCCTGCACTCGCCGCCATTCTCGCAGGAGTAGAGCAAGCATTCATTCACGTCCAGCTCACATCGGGGACCCGTGAAGTTCAACAGACACGAGCACTCCAACTCTGGTACGGCCATGAGCATATCACCAGACCCGGACTGGGCACCTGACCCTCCATCCGCCAGCACACACGTGCCATTATTGAGGCACAAGTCCGTGCAGTCGTAACATGTAGCCGTGTCCATCTGCCGTTCACACATTCTGCCGTAGAAACACATCGGACAAGCGCACATGAAATTGTTGACAAGATCGACGCAATTTCCATTCTGGCACGGGCTACTGGAGCAGTCATCGATGTCCACCTCACAGAATTGCCCAGTGAAACCTGGCGGACAAACACATTCTCCAATAAAAGGAATGCAAGTAGCGCCATTCCTGCACTCTGATAGGTCGCAAGGATCAATACGGTCTTCGCACATCCGACCCGTGTAGTCGGGAAAGCAAGAACAGACAAAGTCTAGATTTTGAGGGATGCACGTGCCATTGTTGCAATTGACATCGGCACACGGGTTAACGAGCTCCGTGCAGTCAACTCCACTAAAGCCGGCATCACAGACGCAGCTGTAGGAGCCATTACCGTTCACACATGTACCGTTGCCACAGAGACTGGCAGGCTGTTCACACTCATTGATATCCTCGCATCGCAGACCTGTGTAGCCTGCAGGACAGATGCACAGGAACGATCCCATCGTGTTAGTGCACGTCATTCCGTTCATACACACACTGGGCGTGGCCAAACACTCGTTCACATCTTCCTGACACGTCCTGCCTGTGTAGCCAGGGAGGCACAAACATGTGAAGTCATTCAGCTGGTCTATACACTCTCCTCTGTCACCACAGGGATCGCTCAAGCAATCATTTATGTCAGTCTCGCACATGGAGCCGGAAGTTCCATCTGCACAGAGACATGAGTAGAACCCCACCTCGTTGACACAGGTACCGTTGTTCCGACACGGTGAAGATGAGCACTCATCGATATCTTCATCGCAGAGGCTCCCAGTGAAACCAGAATTACAGCTGCAAGTGAAGGAACCAGGAATGTTGTCACAAGTACCGTTAACACATGGCGACGATAAGCACGCGTTGACGTCAATTTCACAAAATTCACCACTAACATTGGAGGGGCACTCGCACTCGTAGGACCCGTACGTGTTAACACATCTTCCCCCATTCATGCACGTCGCCTCACCCGTTAGGCACTCGTTGATATCTTCATTGCAGAGCTCTCCTGTTATGCCTTGCGTGCAGCTGCAATTGAAAGACCCTTTCAAGTTCATACAGGTACCATTTCTGCAGGGAGAAGAGAGACATTCATCAACATCAAGACCACACAGGTTTCCCGTAAAGTTAGGAGGACATAAGCAGGAATAAGATCCCACAGTGTTCTGGCAGGTTCCCCCGTTCATGCACTCGGAGACGCCAGACAGACATTCATCAATATCGAGGGAGCAGTCATTTCCCGTGAACCCAGTGGAGCAGACGCACTCCACTTCAGTGGGGAAGTCACCACTGCCACCACTTCCTGGCAGGAAACTCACGGGCCGACATGTGCCGTTGTTCATGCAGCGGTCGGTGCAGTTGAAGCACGTCTCCAGGTCCATCATGTTCTCACATGTGTTGCCATAGTAACAAGTGGGGCACACACACTGGAAGCCGTTGACCAAGTCCACACAAGTTCCTTGTCGTCCGCAAGGAGAGGAAGCGCATTCATCAATTTCCTCTTCGCATCGTGTGCCCGTGTATCCAAGACGACAGATACATTGAGCAGTGCCATCCGATGATTGACACGTCCCTCCAAACTGGCACACTGTGAGTTCACATGGGTCCACCTGGATGTCACAGTCCATGCCTGTGAATGCTACTGGGCATGTGCAAAGGTAACTTCCCAGTGTGTTCGTGCAGCTGCCTCCGTTCATACAGGGCATTGCTGCATCACATTCGTTCACATCCATGCCACAGTTGGATCCTGTGAAACCCACTGGGCATGTGCAGTAGTAGTTACCTGGAGTGTTGGTACAGTTCCCTCCATTCAAGCAAGGTGTATCGGAACATTCATCTATATCCATTGCACACGTGCGACCCGTGAAACCAACTGAGCACGAGCAGGTAAAATCATCCACCAGATCAGAGCACGTGCCATTGTTTCGACAAGGGAAACTGGCGCAATCATCGATATCAGTTTCACATCTCCTTCCGGAATAACCCGGCAAGCAATTACACAGGATGTCATCCACCAAGTCGATGCACGTGCCATTATTTAAACAAGGAAGGTCTAGACAATCATTAATGTTGGTCTCACACATTCTTCCGGTGAAGCCGCTCAGACACTCGCAAGAAAAGTCGTCAATTAAATCTAGACACATACCATTGTTGCCACATGGCGATGAGGCACAGTCGTCGATATTGTCCCGACAGTTGAACCCGGTAAACCCTGTGGTGCAGTTACACATGAACCCGTTCACCTGATCGACACATGTGCCACCATTTAGGCAGGGAGAGTCGATGCAGTCGTCTATGTCATCCTCACAGTTCGTTCCACTGAAACCAGCAGAGCAATCACAGGAGTATCCGTTAACAAGATCATTGCAAGTGGCACCATTTTGACAAGGTGCGTCAACACAGTCGTCGATGTTGCTCTGACAAAATTCTCCCGTGAAACCAGCCGAACAGGAGCATAAGAAGCCATTTGTCATATCAACGCAAGTGGCATTGTTGAGGCACGGGTCATCAATGCAGTCATTAACATTCTGCTCACAGAGCCTTCCCGTGAATCCCCTGGGGCAATTGCACGTGAAATTGTTCACTAGATCAACGCAAGTGCCATCATTGAAGCAAGTTGTCTCATCACACTCGTTGATGTCGACGGTGCAGTTAGGTCCAGTATATCCGGCCGAACAGTCGCAGACAAAGCTGCCAATGAGGTCGTTACAGGTACCGCCATTTTGACAGGGCATGCTGGCACAGTCATCGATGTTGACCTCGCAAGATGACCCCGTGAACCCTGGCATGCAGTTGCACGTGAAGCCCGTGCCACTGATATCTGCGCACGTGCTATTGCTTGGACAAGGGTTGCTCTCACAGGTCCGATACTCGCACGTCTGACCTCCGAACCCAAATGGGCAGTCACAGTAGAACAAACCAAAGGGTAGATCGTGACAAGTCGCTTCGTTATTGCAGGGGCTACTCTCACACGAGTCCACATCCAGCTGGCAGTCCTTGCCGGTATACCCGGCCGGGCAGATACATGTGTAATCCAAGTGCAGGTCGACACACCTCCCTCCGTTGAGGCAAGAGAACGGCTGGCAGTCATCTACGGACATATTGCACAGGCTTCCCGTCCACCCGTTGGGACACAAGCACTGAAATCCAACTAAATCGAGCTCCCGGCAAATCCCGCCATTGAAGCAAGGCATGGTCTGGCATTCCTTCACGTCTTCTGTGCAATTGGTGCCTGTAACTACAGGTGGGCATGAACAGGAGTAGCCATTGATTTCATCCATGCAGGTGCCACCATTCCTACAGGGAGACTCGACACAATCATCTATGTTATGTTCACACTGGCGACCAGTGAAACCTACTGGGCATGTGCACTCAAAGTCATCCACCAGATCCGTGCACGTACCCTGGTTCATGCACGGACTCGAGAAGCAATCGTTGTCAGTCTGTGAGCAGTCGGACAGGAAAAATCCTGTGAAGCAGTCACATATGAAGTTGGTGTCCGTGTCAGTACAGAGTCCGTTACCATGGCAAGGGTCTGGGTCACATGCGTTGTCTCTATCACATAGATCGCCAGCAAGGTCTGGAGGACAGACACATGTGAAGTCCATGATCCCATCCACGCACGTGCCCCTCCCACAAACACCGTCGTTGCAATCGTCGATGTTGACGCAGGTGTTGTTGACCGTCTGGAAGCCGGGAGCACAGACGCAGCTGAAGTGACACTCTTCTTGAGGCGTCTGGCAGGGAGAATAGCCACAGGTTACGGATGGGTTGCACACATCCAGTATAGAGGAGCTGCAAGCAAACAAAGACAGTACAGTAATGCACACATCAGACCCAGAGCATGTATAATGTGAGGGTGTGGCTAGTAGCTAGGGGCCAAATGCTTGTTGATCTATTCGTTTAATCATCCATTAATAATTTTTTTACTTATTTGTTTATCAGTTTATTTATTTTAATTTATGTACATATTATTTATTTATTTATTTGTTTATATATATTATATATATTTCTTTCTTTATACATATATTATTTATATAATATTTATTTATTTGTTTGTTTGTTTTTGTTTGTTCATTCATTCATTCATTTATTTACTTACTTATTTTTTTAATTTTGTTTATTATTATTTTTTATTAATAGGTATAAGCGAGAAAGAAAATGAGTGATTTGCCAACAGAATACTTCTTTTATTGTACTGTACCAAATTTAAGATTATAGCTGATACACCAATTCATTCACTATATATATTGATCATAATATTCTTTTTTTTTTAAATATGCAATTTAAATTACAAAATCAAATTTGTATAGATATATCCATAGCATTGAGATTGCTATATATGGCAGACTAGGGCTAGGGCTAGGGCTAGGGCTAGGGCTAGCATTATAAGGCTTTTACGGAGCTAAAAAAACCTTAATCTTCACACTGCCGCTTGTTTAAAACAGTTTAGAAAACACGATAACTTAAAAGACTGCACTCACTTGCTGTTTGTGGCATCAGCTCCAGTGAGACTCTCCAAATACGGGAAAGAACTGTTGGCAGAGTACGAGAAATCATAGAGACACCCACTGAAGGAAGAGGTGGTGGTTCCCTGCTCTAGGGACATAATACTGCTCCTCAGGGAACTGGGAACTCCTCCAATGTAGAAACTCTCCGTGGATACAAACTCAATTAAATCTCCGAAACCTGCAGCAGACATGAAAATTGAATGTTAATACAGCTGCTAAACCTGACCAATGAGAGTGTGGAATGGAGATAATGCAAGTAGTGATGAATATTCCAAGCTTGGTATAGACAACTATACACTGACCAGAATCTCCAAACACATGGAACTGTTCTCTTCCGTCAACCACAAAGAGGAGCCTTCCACCAGTGAAGGTGACTTGAAAAGTGTGCATTTCTCCATCATTGTAGGTTTGGTTCGTGATGGAGGTGTAGCTTAGTAGATGAGAGTAGAATAGTCTGATGCGACCGTTCACCAAGCTTACAATCAAGCCATCGGTACTGCTTCTTCCCTTCACTGCCAACAGCAACCCATGCTGGTGCCTAGAGAATAAAAATGATACAAACATTATTTGATGAATCTTAATCAACTAAATTGATGCAGCAAACAATTATGAAAATAATAATTATTATTATTGTTGTTTACTATAAGTTTTTTCATAAGACCTATTTTTTTTAATATGTATGCCAATTTTATCTGGTAACCTTCTAGTAATAGTAATGATAAATATTCAAACATTTTGGCTCCGTGGACACTTCCCGAGTGACTTCGAAAGTGAGAAAAGCAACACTAACCAATGACTTCGTTACTGGATAGTTTTTGCTTGTGGCATTTGGGAAATTGTAGCAGTAAAATCATCCGAAATGTTTGAATTCATTTAATTGTTATTTCTATGAAAATTACAAGATTAAATAAACAACAAATAGTATTTTATAAATTGTTGTTGGTATTTTTGTTATTGTTACTTTTGGTTGGTTCAGGAAATGGTTCAGAATATTGACAAAAATGTTGACAAAAATGGTACTACTGATATGTCGGCATGCACTAATTGAGTTGAGAGATGTGAACCAATAAATTGATGACCCTTACCCAGAAACTAACAGTTTTAACATTCATTCTAAATGCACTATGATACTCATTTACTCGTTGAACTTCTCTCTTACCTAGTCTGGAAGGTGAGACGCAAGGTCATGAAGTTGGATAGCTCAATTGGATCCGCCAGAGTGAACTCCACGTACGAACCATCCCCTTCAGTGGTGAGACTGGACACTCCCCCACACTGCATCACAGGACAGCCTCGCTGGAGGTGACTAGAAAATCCACTGGAGGAAGATCCTTGCAGATTGATAGATACTCCATTGACTTGAACATAGTCAATGCAAACATCAAGTATCCCTCGAAGATCAGGAGTCTACGAGAATGAAATATATCATTATACTAATAATAATTATATATATAGCTATATATATATATATATATATATATTTATTTATTCCACCCCAGATTGTCAGAGTGATATGGCAGGATATTTCACTCTCAGGCTTTATTTTCACTCGCCTCTGGCTTGTGAAAATAAATTAACGTGCTTGTGAAATATTTCACCGTATCACACTCTGACTCATGTAATAAGTACTATATATATATATATATATATTATTATTTGATTACACTTATAAACTATATTGTAACTACAGCTGATAACCACATAGCTGGCTCAGTTATATATTTGCAAAACTTTACCACTTATTTATGAAAATACATTCAAAATATTGGCATTAACATATTTTTGTAATAGCCATCACCTAATGAATGTGTTATGTGGCACTTATTCTTTGTTTATCATTGCTTCCCAGTTATGCACAACCAGACACTATATGTGACGGTCTATAGGAAAACCAGGCACAACGCGGCACCCTTCGAAAAAAAAATTTGTTGCACTTACGGAGTTGTCGGCGTCCAGATATTGAGCTCTCCAAGTTTTATCGTCGTAGCTTAAGTCGTTCTCGCTATAATAGACCTAACCGTTCCCTTCCGTCGGCTTGAAACAATACATTTTAAAGAAATCGATCGATCTTTTCTCGATATTTACGCACGCCGCGTTGTGCCCGGTTTTCCCGTAGACGGTCACATATCTACTTGCTACCCTGGGCAGACTGGTAAGGTGTTCACTAGTGTAGTGAATTATTATGTTTCTCAATGTTTCAGGGAACACATGTATTGTGTGTGTATTGTTTATGGTTGCAGTTAGCTAATGACTTTTAACATAACATCATGATATAAACCACATTCTAGTAGAATATGCAAGACCTTTCTGTCCAAGACTTCATTAATTCGAGTTATGTAACATTTAATTCTTGAGTGTCCTAACCAGTTACTACAAACCTCAAAGTTTCTCTATTATATCAAGTATAAAATTTTTTTATATAGAGCTATTTAAAAATAATATAAAATTAACTGAGACCACTGTTTTACCACACATGCATTGCAGATATGCTGGCATTTCACTAACAAGCATAAATACCTCACACAGTTTGACAGAGATTACTAGATTCACGGTGATGAATATTAGATGCAAGATTCCACGCTCTGGCTCAGTGTGTGGTTTCAAATGCACCCTCATCAGTATTCATATCACCATAACAACATTCACAGGAATAGCAGCACGCTCACTTGTATCTGTGACAGGTATGGATGCCCTCCTATCACCACAGAGCGTAACAAAGAGAAGTCCACCGCTGGGAATGGTTCAGAGACAGGAACAGAGACATGGCTGCCGCCGCCGCTGGCGATACTGAGAGTGAAGTTTGCACTGCCCAAGCTGAGGTTGTTTAAGTGTACAGTGTACCAGACGTTGGGTTGCTGTTCGACTGTTGATGAAATCTAATGATGGGAGAGTGAGCAAACACATGCGTGAATATGATTTAGAATAACAACACATCCTTATGATGTGTGGCTTACCTAAAGTGTACACAATATCTCAATATTTAACTAGCTATTCAAAGTTATATCTGAAAATATTATTTAGAGAGAAGCTCCGGCATACTCACCCCACTGGCCTCTATTTATACCTATACCAAGTCACAAGGGAAAGAAGAAATTATTTTATCATTGAGGGAAATGATTATGAGCTAAAAGTTGTGATTGTGAGCCTTGACAGTATGCATATAATTTGGGGGGAAGTTGAACAGTTTGGAAACTGTCCCAATCACTTCCCCCCTCCCACCCCCCCACCCCTATCAGATTGAACCATGATATAGTTAATAGCTATTCTGTTCAATGAGACGAGAGACCACACCTATGTGTATTAAGTTATTTTTTAATACGACATTTAAACCGGCACATGATACTATTATTGTTGATATTATATATGAATTTCTCAATATACCGTATGAATACTAGCTCGCTAACTTGCTACGTGTGATCTATGGCTATTCTTATACCAACTCTAATGTCGTACCAAGTATTTATTAGGGCCATCACTAAACTCGATTAGCAGCTGCCCACTTTCAGCCACTCCAACATTAAAATACGATTCTCGTCCAGTGGCACTGAGTAGAATCCCTCCGACTCTGCAGAATCTGAACCGCAGTGACAGTTGTGTTCCAGCACCTTGCAGTGCGTCACCCTCTTCAGATTGAAATTCAGTGTAGCTTGTGTAGCCATAGTATACTGAAGAAAGCTGAGAGTTCACATTGTTGAAATCTGGGAGAAGGATGAAGTTGAAAATATATATTATTGGTGCTTGATTAACTTACTAATTAGGATGAAGAGTAGTGATAATATCAATTTAGTCAACTGCTGCAATTCTCTTGGCTTCATTGCTCTGACAATGAAGGGGGCGTGTCCTCACTTGATGAATATAACTTCCTCGCAAGCAGCTAGGAAGACTGGCAAGTATTTTAGTTACTACTACGCTACACAAAAGAGTCCTACTTCGCAAAAAGTCTAAGAAAAACGTACAAATCCATTGGAATAGTCTGCTTACTGAACAAGAGGTGGGGCTGGAAGCTGTAGGATATGTAGGCGTGGCACTTATAAGGGGAGGCGTAGCTCGAGTTCGTGCAAAAGGTGCTTTTTACGATATCGACCCTTTGCCTGCATGTTTTAGTCCGCGCGTGGCTATAGAACCGGTGCTCGAAGGAGAGGATGATCATCAGACTGGGGAGAAGACTAAGAATTGGTAAATATGGCAGAAGGATGCTGAGCTCCATGGAGCCTATGGACAAAGCTATTCCTGGCCTGGTCTCTGACAGTGAGAATCTGACACCCGTCAGTGAATCCGGAGCGGAAACCAGCATCACAACTTTAGAAAATGGTCTGAGGGTCGCTTCGCAGGAGGCTTATGGCCAGTACAGCACAGTGGGAGGTGGGTAAGACAGACTGGAGTTCAGCACTTTGAAACCCTTTACCTATAATTGAAATTGAGAGTGATGTGGTAAGGTAAAACTTGTTACCAACTGTGCACATGTTAAAAACCACAGTGACCCACATGTCAATGTGTCTGAAGGTAGCTAACTATTCAGTTATAACCCAATGGTAAGATGCATGTCATGCCTAGTAGGTATGTGTATTATTTGGTATGCAGCTCTCTGCTTTGCCTCATAGGAATTGTATACATGAATGTTTTGTCTATATCACTTAGAGATATTGAATCCTGGTCAGTAACTGAAATATTGAGTTTATACTTGTTCTATTTGATTCAACATAGCTGAAGGAAAAGTTATAATTGACTTTTTAAAGTTACTTTTTCTGAGTAGCTTTTGTGTTTTTGCTTAATTTTACTAGCTGTGGTATAAAGTATTTTTAGTATAGACTTCGGCACACTAAATTTAAAATAAGTAGATATTACTAGTGGTGTGCTTGAGCACAAATAGCAAGTGAGCCTCCTTTGTTAGATTACATAAAGCTACAATATTGTTATATGATGAATTTTAACTACTAGCATGCCAACTACTTAAAAACTGTCGAGTTTTGTAAAGCAGTAGCTGTAACACACAACATTTCCACACGCACTTGTTCTCTGGACATACCAACACAAGACTTACATTCGTGGTTAGACTATTGGACAATAGATTAGTAAGAACAACATTGTTTGCTCATGGCGTAACTATGACAAAGAGTGTGTTTACTTACCACCGCCACTAATTCAAATAGGAAATAAACTCTGGTAAGTTTGCAAGTTTTAACTGGACTCACAAAAGAAGTCAAAGTGGCAAACAATCCTTTTTTTTTTTTTATGGTACGGGTAACTGTTGATAAACCAGAGGATTATGTTTTGTGTTAGCTCAGTTGCCCACTGAACTAGCACAAAAAAAGCATTGGTCGGAGTTCAAAAATGACTTGCATGTGTCCACACACATAATATATAAACAAACAAATAAACAAATATCCCCAATTTTCGATTGTGTTATTCCTGATAGAGTTTCACTGGCTTTCCAACAACACTATCTAATTCATATAGGATTTTTCACTAGGAGCAGACATTTTGTAGAGTCACTAGAAACTGTTTAGTTGTGAAAATGGTGAAGTCACGACTATGGAGCAGACTGTCTGATGAAAACGTAGACAAACTATTTTAAATTGCTACTAATGGACCAGAACTAGAAAGCGTTGATTTTGAAGAAGCGTTGGTCATTTTTAAACAAACAAACTGTAGTGTAGGGCTATAATTTTATACTGGTCATTAATTTTTTATATAAACAAAATTCAGTCGGGGATATAATTTAGAGGGAGGGGAAATCTCAGGGCTCCCATAGTCTCTATGAAGATGTGTTGTTCAAAGTGGCAGGCACCAGTGAGTTGTCCTAAGATTCTGGAGACGATGGATTTGGATATATAAAGAAGGGGTAATTATGATCTCACATTATCTTTCCAATTAGTAATATTAGCATCGTACATAGTTTACAGTAAGTTACTTTGTTTTTTAAGCGTTTTGTCCTGTAGATTAGTGCTTATACAGGAACAGGATTTAGCTGGAAGTCAATTACATCTCTTTACATCTGTATTAGTGAGAAAAAAAAAATCTAGTCAGAGTCAGGTTTGTCTTCATATACAGAATACTAGTAGTAGTAATAGTAGTAGTTGGCCAATGAGAAAATTGAGCAAGACACTATACAGTGGTGTCAGATTGAGAATTGGGTTGTTATCGAGCAAGCAGAGCAAGTGAGGCAGTATTAGTGGTGTATTGAGTATATGTTGTATGTATAGATGGTGTGTATGTACCAGACATGGGCAAAGTACTTTGAAAAGTATTTGAGTACTTAACGAGTATTTTTAAATTTGTAATGGGTGAGTACGAGTACAAATACCACAAGTTCACGATACTCGTACGAGTACGAGTACATTGGTCTTGTGCTTAAGTACAATGGAAGTACATATATGATTGGTTTTGAGACTAAATGTAGTGTACAAAGAACACTTATAACAGTCATTTAATTGGTTTACAATTTATTTTTTTTTTAAATTATGAGTGAATCTGAATCAATCAACTGATCATGAATATAACAATGTTTTTCAAGCAACCAAATGTTCAGCATGTGACTGCTTGCTGAATAAAGAAATAATGCACGATGAGACTAGTTATAAGTACTTAAAAGTACTCAAAAAGTACTTAGAAGTACTGGTGAAAATGGTAAAAGATGGCTTTTTAGGCTTGATCCCAGTTTTCTCTGATACTACAGCATTCAGCACCATGAAGATAAACCTTGTGAGTATGTCCAGTTGTGTGAAAGTATTGTGTGTTACAGCTACTATAACTAAACAATATCAACGAAAATGTTAAAATAACGTGACCTGTTCAGTTTTGTTGGGCCTTTTCAATTTGAACAGTTGTGGCAAGTCGTTACCATGGCATTGAAACTTCTTTAGTTCATATATGTGATTTAAAACTCAACCTTTTTTTAAGTGTTAGAAGTTAAAGTTTATTATTTAACAATAGTGTAGTTTTAGGCTCGCTCGCCATTTGTGCTAAAGCACATTACTGGTAGTAGTAGTCATAGTAATGTTTGCATCATTTGGTTGTTCTTTTGAAGAGTCTCACTAGTGCCTTTTGGTAACTTTCTCTTTGCAGTTCTTGTTGACGCTGGTTCTCGCTATGAAGTGTCTTATACGAGTGGTATCGTGCACATGCTCAACAGACTGGCATTCCAGGTGAACGCAGAAAGTGGGTATGCATAACTTACCATGAGTAACAGCTGAGCAGCAGCGTGTGTGTGTGTGTGTGTGAGTGTATGTATATGTGTGTGTGTGTATGAATGTATGTATGTGTGTGTGTGTATGAATGTATGTATGTGTGTGTGTGTATGAATGTATGTGTGTGTGTATGAATGTGTGTGTGAGTGTATGTGTGTGTGTGTGTATGTGTGTGTGTGTATGAATGTGTGAGTGTATGTATGTGTGTGTGTGTGTTGGGTGCGTGAGTATGTGTGTCGTGTGTATGTGTGTATGCATGAAGGCTAGCACGTGTGTGTGTGTGCAGTGTGGTGACTGTGTGGTGTAGTGGTTGTGTCCTTGGCTCAGTCCTCTCTGGCAATTTTCCATCTGCCTCCCACCAGTCCACCCAGCTGTGATTGGGTACGTGGCATTTTCTGGGGTGCAAATTCAAGGTTTCTTCTCATGAAACAGCAATGGTCCAGGTGGGACTTTGGGTTCCCACACCACTTGCTGTGAGGAAAGGCCTGTTCTCCTACGAATTCGTAGCCCGGCTTCAGGAGCTTTGCTTGCACAGCTCACAGTGCCTGCTTAGTGTACAGGCATCCTGGCTCTGCCTAGCAGCAGCAAGAGAATTTGCATTTGCGTGTGTGTGTGTGTGTGTGTGTGTGTGTGTGTGTG
>WLWD01006196.1_pt1 | contig 58644 bp, 39 predicted proteins | sample 6712731 | NCBI WGS metagenome assembly WLWD01 (sample SAMN12718690, study PRJNA576275) | sponge metagenome | isolation source: marine sponge | host: Mycale hentscheli | place: New Zealand: South Island, Marlborough, Capsize Point | collected 2014-11-01 | reverse complement strand
TACAGTATCACACAGACCTGTCTCCTAGTGCAATATCACACACAGACCTATCTCCTGGTATAGTATCACACACAGACTTGTCTTCTGGTATAGTATCACACACAGACTTGTCTCCTGTACAGTATCACACACAGACCTGTCTCCTAGTACAGTATCACACATAGACCTGTCTCCTGGTACAGTATCACACACAGACCTGTCTCCTGGTACAGTATCACACACAGACCTGGGACTCTAAATCGCTTAAGTCTGTCAGAGAATGTCCTCACTGCCGTCGATACTCAGTGTCTCTCCAATTGCGTAGCTAGGAAAGGTAGCTACGTTCAAGATTTGTCTGGCAATGTGTTACACATTAATTGCGCCAGGAATAGCTGCTTTGTTCTAAAGCAGTCAGGCACTTCACAGCCATCATGAACTACTGTATTGAGGGTCGCTACAGCCTAGGGACTTGAAGACCTTAAAGTCGGTAGTTATCTCTGAGGCAGCCCCAACTATTACTTATAAAGCAGCTACAGAGAGCACTCCATTTTTAGTGCTACCTAGCAACCTTTTCTAAAATAATTATAAGCCACGATGTTTTGCCCAACTTAAATTTGCTAGCTTTGGTTTATGACTGTTTAGCATGTTTCCACCAAGAAACTCAAGAGGCAAGTTTCACTTGCAACTTTCATAAGTTTGAAAAAAGAGTATCAGACGATGCCATGGCCACATTGTGTGACAAGACAGATCAATCTCTAGTGGATAACTTGTGGTGTCAGGCCTGCAGGAAACATGACGAACTACCCCAGCTCATGGATCATAGGATCTCCCAATCATTGCGCAAGTAATCTCATTGGTCATACTAATAGTGAGCAGCACAAGGTCGCTATGATCCAAACTAGAAAAGCAGCAATGGAGTTTATCACCACCTTCTCTCCTATTACACGTTCCTTGATGCTTATGGACAACTCCACAAAGAGACACATGGAGAAGAAGCTCAATATGTGATATGTCTTGGTGAAGAAGAACTTGGCATTCAAAAAGCATCCTACTATTTAAGCATTGGAAGCTGGACATGGAATTGATCTTGGTCAAGCATATAAGACGAAAGATTCACTTCTCACACTATATTGCAGAAAGTCAGCAAATTTTTTAAACCAGATTCCTTTCTAACATCAAGTTTACAGTTTCCTTATGGATGGTTCCACTGACTGCGGTAATGTGAAGGATGAGCTAGTGGTAACCGTGTCCTGCAGCAAGGACAGCACTGTTGAAAAAGTCTTGTCTCTTGTAAGAACCATGCCAGTCTGGTTAGTGGGGAGACAGATGGAGCTCTGGTGAAGAGCAAAATGGAATGAAATAAAACTACAGCAAATACTGCCTTGCCTTCACTGGGCCTGGTGCCCTGCCTTCACTGGGCCTGGTGCCCTGCCTTCACTGGGCCTGGTGCCCTGCCTTCACTGGGCCTGGTGCCCTGCCTTCACTGGGCCTGGTGCCCTGCCTTCACTGGGCCTGGTGCCTTGCCTTCACTGGGCCTGGTGCCCTGCCTTCACTGGGCCTGGCCTTCACTGGGCCTGGTGCCCTGCCTTCACTGGGCCTGGTGCCTTGCCTTCACTGGGCCTGGTGCCCTGCCTTCACTGGGCCTGGTGCCCTGCCTTCACTGGGCCTGGTGCCCTGCCTTCACTGGGCCTGGTGCCCTGCCTTCACTGGGGCTGGTGCCTTGCCTTCACTGGGCCTGGTGCCTTGCCTTCACTGGGCCTGGTGCCTTGCCTTCACTGGGCCTGGTGCCCTGCCTTCACTGGGCCTGGTGCCCTGCCTTCACTTGGGCTGGTGCCCTGCCTTCACTGGGGCTGGTGCCCTGCCTTCACTGGGTCTGGTGCCCTGCCTTCACTGGGCCTGGTGCCCTGCCTTCACTGGGCCTGGTGCCCTGCCTTCACTGGGCCTGGTGCCCTGCCTTCACTGGGCCTGGTGCCCTGCCTTCGGGCATTTGTCGGGGGTGGGGTGGTGCCCTGCCATTCACTGGGGCTGGTGCACCTGCCTTCAACTTGGGTCTGGTGCCCGGCTTTCACTGGGAATTTTAGTTTACGCCCACAAAGGGCAGGGGAGGGGGGGGGGGGGGTAAAACACACGGGGAACGGGGGGGGGGGACGGGGAAGCGAAGGAAGAACAGGGAAAGGAGCAGGGGGGGGGGGGGGGGGGGGGGGAGGGGGGTGGGGAGGGGGGGGGGGGGGGAAAAAAGTGGGGGGGGGAAAGGGGGGGAAGGGAAGGGGGGGGGCGCCATCGCTCCATGTCTCTTTGTCTTCCATATCTCTATGCTCCGGGCCTTTATAAGAGAAAATCGCATAAAATGGGGGGGGGCCTGGTGCCCTGCCTTCACTGGGCCTGGTGCCTTGCCTTCACTGGGCCTGGTGCCCTGCCTTCACTGGGCCTGGTGCCCTGCCTTCACTTGGGCTGGTGCCCTGCCTTCACTGGGGCTGGTGCCCTGCCTTCACTGGGTCTGGTGCCCTGCCTTCACTGGGCCTGGTGCCCTGCCTTCACTGGGCCTGGTGCCCTGCCTTCACTGGGCCTGGTGCCCTGCCTTCACTGGGCCTGGTGCCCTGCCTTCACTGGGGCTGGTGCCCTGCCTTCACTGGGCCTGGTGCCCTGCCTTCACTGGGGCTGGTGCCTTGCCTTCACCGGGCCTGGTGCCCTGCCTTCACTGGGCCTGGTGCCCTGCCTTCACTGGGCCTGGTGCCCTGCCTTCACTGGGCCTGGTGCCCTGCCTTCACTGGGCCTGGTGCCTTGCCTTCACTGGGCCTGGTGCCCTGCCTTCACTGGGCCTGGTGCCCTGCCTTCACTGGGCCTGGTGCCCTGCCTTCACTGGGCCTGGTGCCCTGCCTTCACTGGGGCTGGTGCCTTGCCTTCACTGGGCCTGGTGCCCTGCCTTCACTGGGCCTGGTGCCTTGCCTTCACTGGGCCTGGTGCCCTGCCTTCACTGGGCCTGGTGCCCTGCCTTCACTTGGGCTGGTGCCCTGCCTTCACTGGGGCTGGTGCCCTGCCTTCACTGGGTCTGGTGCCCTGCCTTCACTGGGCCTGGTGCCCTGCCTTCACTGGGCCTGGTGCCCTGCCTTCACTGGGCCTGGTGCCCTGCCTTCACTGGGCCCGGTGCCCTGCCTTCACTGGGCCCGGTGCCCTGCCTTCACTGGGCCCGGTGCCCTGCCTTCACTGGGCCCGGTGCCTTGCCTTCACAGGGCCTGGTGCCCTGCCTTCACTGGGCCTGGTGCCCTGCCTTCACTGGGCCTGGTGCCCTGCCTTCACTGGGCCTGGTGCCCTGCCTTCACTGGGCCTGGTGCCTTGCCTTCACTGGGCCTGGTGCCCTGCCTTCACTGGGCCTGGTGCCTTGCCTTCACTGGGCCTGGTGCCCTGCCTTCACTGGGGCTGGTGCCCTGCCTTCACTGGGGCTGGTGCCCTGCCTTCACTGGGGCTGGTGCCCTGCCTTCACTGGGGCTGGTGCCTTGCCTTCACTGGGCCTGGTGCCTTGCCTTCACTGGGCCTGGTGCCTTGCCTTCACTGGGCCTGGTGCCTTGCCTTCACTGGGCCCGGTGCCCTGCCTTCACTGGGGCTGGTGCCTTGCCTTCACTGGGGCTGGTGCCTTGCCTTCACTGGGCCCGGTGCTTTGCCTTCACTGGGCCCGGTGCCTTGCCTTCACTGGGCCTGGTGTCCTGCCTTCACTGGGCCTGGTGCCCTGCCTTCACTGGGGCTGGTGCCTTGCCTTCACTGGGCCTGGTGCCTTGCCTTCACTGGGCCCGGTGCCCTGTCTTCACTGGGGCTGGTGCCTTGCCTTCACTGGGCCTGGTGCCTTGCCTTCACTGGGCCTGGTGCCTTGCCTTCACTGGGGCTGGTGCCTTGCCTTCACTGGGCCTGGTGCCTTGCCTTCACTGGGGCTGGTGCCTTGCCTTCACTGGGCCTGGTGCTTTGCACACAGGTTAGAGTTAGCTTGTAGAGATCCTCTGTTAAGCACACTCACCAATGATCTGGTTGAAATGTTACTCTGGTTATATCAATTATATCAGAATCTTCAAAGAAGTGTTGTGAGCTTGCTGATCTGATTCAAGATTTGAACGAGGTGTTTGAATTTCCTACTGGTGGTATTGTCCCCATCAAATCTTACGGCAGTCACTGGGTCAATCATAAAAGGAGAGCTTTACAGCAAATGGTGGATCACTATGGCAACTACATGAACCATCTCTTAGCTCTAGTTGAAGATGCAACTGTGACAAGTGACGAGAAAGCCAGATATATACAGAAATGGCAGCATCCCAGAATGCTCGTGTGTAAACCATGTACATTGATGTTTGGAAATGCCCCTCTATTCTTAGCTAAATTTTACAAGATGAGAATCTTGATATTGTTTGTGGTATCAGAAATATCCTCAAGACTAGCAAACACTGCGGTGTGTGTGAAAGAACAAGATCCTCAACAGTGCATGGTCTACTGCAAAGCTTGTTATTACCAGAATCAAGAAAGGTCATACTCATCAAGGAGCTGTTCTGACAGGATACAGTCCTGTGATGTTGTACTAATAGACGATGTGATATAGCTGGCCTTGAGAAATTAAATGACTAAATGAGGACCAAACTGGAATGGTCTGATGCAGAATTACTTCGTTCTACTTCTTTTCCTTGACATGCAAAGCAAAGTTGGGTGTGAAAAGGTTGTGGTGAAAGGAAGATTACAACTATTCTGAAATTTTGAGTCCTGTGAAGTACATTGTAGAACAGTTCAGGGTGCCACTAGAAGCTGTGAGCACAAGCCTTGCTTTTTTTCAAGATGAGCTAGAAAAAATAGTTGAACATTCAGACTCAGTCTTATCAATCTGTATGTACAAGTTTTACAATGCACCAGATGCTGGGAAGTGGCCTAATGTCCTTGTACTAACAGAATTACTGGTCAGCCTGCCCTTCTCTAATGGCAAAGTAGAGAGGATTTTCAAAGTGAAAATCATTAGAACGGAACACTGTACCTATTTGAATGATGAGACTCTCATCAACATTCTTAATGGAAGGACTTCTCCTGAAAGATTTCCAAGCAGACACAGCAATTCAGGAGTGGTGGGATGATGCCTGTACCACCAGGAGTGGTGGGATGATGCCTGTACCACCAGGAGTGGTGGGATGATACCTGTACCACCAGGAGTGGTGGGATGATACCTGTACCACCAGGAGTGGTGGGATGATGCCTGTACCACCAGGAGTGGTGGGATGATACCTGTACCACCAGGAGTGGTGGGATGATGCCTGTACCACCAGGAGTGGTGGGATGATGCCTGTACCACCAGGAGTGGTGGGATGATGCCTGTACCACCAGGAGTGGTGGGATGATGCCTGTACCACCAGGAGTGGTGGGATGATACTTGTACCACCAGGAGTGGTGGGATGATACCTGTACCACCAGGAGTGGTGGGATGATGCCTGTACCACCAGGAGTGGTGGGATGATGCCTGTACCACCAGGAGTGGTGGGATGATACCTGTACCACCAGGAGTGGTGGGATGATACCTGTACCACCAGGAGTGGTGGGATGATACCTGTACCACCAGGAGTGGTGGGATGATACCTGTACCACCAGGAGTGGTGGGATGATACCTCTTGTACCACCAGGAGTGGTGGGATGATGCCTGTACCACCAGGAGTGGTGGGATGATACCTGTACCACCAGGAGTGGTGGGATGATGCCTGTACCACCAGGAGTGGTGGGATGATACCTGTACCACCAGGAGTGGTGGGATGATACCTCTTGTACCACCAGGAGTGGTGGGATGATACCTGTACCACCAGGAGTGGTGGGATGATGCCTGTACCACCAGGAGTGGTGGGATGATGCTTGTACCACCAGGAGTGGTGGGATGATGCCTGTACCACCAGGAGTGGTGAGATGATGCCTGTACCACCAGGAGTGGTGAGATGATACTTGTACCACCAGGAGTGGTGGGATGATACTTGTACCACCAGGAGTGGTGGGATGATACCTGTACCACCAGGAGTGGTGGGATGATACCTGTACCACCAGGAGTGGTGGGATGATACCTCTTGTACCACCAGGAGTGGTGGGATGATACCTGTACCACCAGGAGTGGTGGGATGATACCTGTACCACCAGGAGTGGTGGGATGATGCCTGTACCACCAGGAGTGGTGGGATGATGCCTGTACCACCAGGAGTGGTGAGATGATACTTGTACCACCAGGAGTGGTGGGATGATACCTGTACCACCAGGAGTGGTGGGATGATGCCTGTACCACCAGGAGTGGTGAGATGATACTTGTACCACCAGGAGTGGTGGGATGATGCCTGTACCACCAGGAGTGGTGGGATGATGCCTGTACCACCAGGAGTGGTGGGATGATGCCTGTACCACCAGGAGTGGTGGGATGATGCCTGTACCACCAGGAGTGGTGGGATGATACTTGTACCACCAGGAGTGGTGGGATGATACCTGTACCACCAGGAGTGGTGGGATGATGCCTGTACCACCAGGAGTGGTGGGATGATGCCTGTACCACCAGGAGTGGTGGGATGATGCCTGTACCACCAGGAGTGGTGGGATGATGCCTGTACCACCAGGAGTGGTGGGATGATGCCTGTACCACCAGGAGTGGTGGGATGATGCCTGTACCACCAGGAGTGGTGGGATGATGCCTGTACCACCAGGAGTGGTGGGATGATGCCTGTACCACCAGGAGTGGTGGGATGATGCCTGTACCACCAGGAGTGGTGGGATGATGCCTGTACCACCAGGAGTGGTGGGATGATACCTGTACCACCAGGAGTGGTGGGATGATACCTGTACCACCAGGAGTGGTGGGATGATACCTGTACCACCAGGAGTGGTGGGATGATACCTGTACCACCAGGAGTGGTGGGATGATACCTGTACCACCAGGAGTGGTGGGATGATACCTGTACCACCAGGCATACACTCCTCTCAATTGATGTATCTCTCAAAGCTATCTTCAGAATCAAACATTGGCAAAACCTCTTTGGTAATGGAGGTACCTGGAGCCATAACTGATGAATATCTCTAGCAAGCATAGCTAATCTACAGCTAAATAAATACCCGGGAAGTTGCCGCCTATTAGGTTCTCTTGTCTCAGCAGCATGAGTATCAGGTAAGGGTCGTCATGAGCATAGATATAATGTGATCTGCCATCTATGTGCCATTTAATTGCAGCATTATAATAAACATATATATTTATACAATATCCTTGCCACAGTGAAAGAGAATTCACACACCACTGATAATGTCTCACTGGCTCACTATAACCCAACATAGAAAGTGCAAATAGAACAATGATAAACCACTACAACCACAACAATAAGCATACCCTCCCCTAGCTATTTCATTACCATGGCAAAAGAACTGGGACCATAGGCATCGCCCACAACAACGGTCAGCTTTGGTACTTTAGCAGTTGCCACGACACTCATCATCTGAGCTCTTGCCTTGGCAACCAGTCCAGGGGTCCCGTGGGGCGTTAGAAAATCTGAATCAGACGGAGTATTGACAAGAAACACGAGAGGGATATCTCTTATATCACACACACGCACAAAGTGGGCTCCTTTTAGAGCTGCAGCCTCATCCAGGACTCCTTGGTTACCGAGGATTCCAACAAGTTGCCTAAAGCAAATACAATTCCAATACAGTAAACATAAACAACATTTTTACCATGTCCAGTTTCTGTGATTTAATAATGTCTGGTAATAAAAACAAACATCTCTACCACGTCCAGTTACTATGACTTAGTAAATGTCTGGTTCATTTCTAAATTAGTTTCAATGTTTTAAAATTTGAAGAATAAAAGTTAGTTGTTATGCAGAGACCCTTTACCCAAGTCTGTGTTGAAGTTTGAGAGCTACTATAGCACTTCATCAAATTTAGTAACTACTGGTTCAATGAGTTCAATCACAGTCTTGAGAGCTACTGGTCTTCAAGTCACTAACTTCATTCTCTTGAAGCATATACTAGTAATAAACTTTGCAAGCACTACAACGTGAAGCAGTTAGAGGAAAGCATGCAAGAAAGCTCTTCTGTTTTAGTTGTTTCAGCTTCTGTTGGATCAACTGCTGTCATGTGAGGTATGTTACTAGTGGCTGGTCCTACCAGAAATCCTCAGCTTACATTTTAACTTGAGATTGATTCTTCATTAGTCTTGAACATTTCTGATAATCTCAAATCCCCTTTAAATATCTCACTGGTAGGACAAGATTTAATTATTTCCTTGCTGTTACACATCTTTCTTGCAGTAGCTATCATTTCATTTAAAGATTACCTGCTATCTGTCAAGTCCCTTTCTACTAATAAAATAATCTTCTTCCACACGTTTGGAATAGTCGGTTCTAATAGCTAACATTCAATCAATCTAACCTTTAAACTCTTAGCTACCATGCATATGTAATTGGCAAGCGAGACACTATACATTGGTGTCAAATTGAGAATCGGGGATATTTGTTTATATATGTGGGGACATACGTATGTCTTTTGTACTTTGACCCTCGCGTACTTTTGTGTTAGCTCGGTGTTCGACCCTATCCCAAACTTCACTAAACAGAATCCTCTGGTTTATTAATCATTACCCGTACCATCCTAGAAATTGAAATTGTTTACCGCTTTGAATTCTTTTGTGGATGCAGTGAAAACTTAAAACTTGCCGGAGTTCCATTTCTATTCAAGTTAGTGGTGTTAGTAAATTAATGCACTATTTGTCATAGTTCCTACGCAACAGTATTACTTGAAAATTCATTGTCCATTAGACTAACCACGAAGGTAAGTCTTATGTAGATATGTCCAGTTGTGTGAAAGTATTGTGTGTTACAGCTACTACTTAGTTAAAGAATATCACAAAGAAAACATTTAAAAAACTTGACTTTTTTAGAAGCTCAAGTGTTAAAAGTAAATCAATTGTTTAACAATAGTGTAGTTAGGCTCGCTCGCCATTTGTGCTCAAGCACACTACTAGTTTATTTATACAAAAAATCTGGGTTGCTAGGAACAATATTCATAACTATCTTTTATTTTTATCACTAGCATATAACAATGAAACAATACAGATGTTTCAACACATGCAGATGTCAGCAGTGAGAATAGTACAATGAAACAATACAGATGTTTCAACACATGCAGATGTCAGCAGTGAGAATAGTACAATGAAACAATACAGATGTTTCAACACATGCAGATGTCAGCAGTGAGAATAGTACAATGAAACAATACAGATGTTTCAACACATGCAGATGTCAGCAGTGAGAATAGTACAATGAAACAATACAGATGTTTCAACACATGCAGATGTCATCAGTGAGAATAGTACAATGAAACAATACAGATGTTTTCAAAAACACATGCAATGTCCGCAGTGAGAAAGATACAATGAAACATACAGATGTTCAACACATGCAGATGGTCAGCATGAGAATAGTACAATGAAACAAACAGATGTTTAAACACATGCAGATGTCATCAGGAGAATAGTACAATGAAACAATACAGATGTTTCAACACATGCAGATGTCATCAGCGAGAATAGTACAATGAAACAATACAGATGTTTCAACACATGCAGATGTCATCACTGAGAATAGTACAATGAAACAATACAGATGTTTCAACACATGCAGATGTCAGCAGTGAGAATAGTACAATGAAACAATACAGATGTTTCAACACATGCAGATGTCATCAGTGAGAATATAGCAATGAAACAATACAGATGTTTCAACACATGCAGATGTCAGCAGTGAGAATAGTACAATGAAACAATACAGATGTTTCAACACATGCAGATGTCATCAGTGAGAATAGTACAATGAAACAATACAGATGTTTCAACACATCGATGTCCGCAGTGTAAATAGTTACAATGAACATACAGATGTTTCAACCATGCTCAGATGTCAGCAGTGGAATAGTACAACTGACACAATACCGATGTTTCAACACATGGTGCCGATGTCATCATTGAGAATAGTACAATGAAACAATACAGATGTTTTCAACACATGCATCTGTCAGCATAGAATAGTACAATGAAACAATACGAATGTTTTCACACATTCAGATGTCAGCAGTGAGAATATTCACAATGAAACAGACATCATGTTCAACACATGCAGATGTCAGCAGTGAGATGTAACCATGAACAATACAATTTTTCAACACATGCAGAATGTCAGCAGTGAGAATAGTACAATGAACAATACAGATGTTTCAACACATGCAGTGTCAGAGTGATAAGTACATGAAACCATACCGAGTTTCACCCCCAAAACACATCAATGTCAGCAGTGAGAATAGTACAACAAGAAACAATACAGAGTTTCAACACATGCAGATGTCATCAGTGAGAATAGTACATGAAACAATACCGATGTTTCAACACTGCAATGTCATCACTGAGAATATCAATGACACATCAGCTGTTTTCAACACATGCCTGATGGCAGCATTGAGAAATAGTACACTGAAACAATACGATGTTTCCAACCATGCAATGTCAGCAGTGCGAATCGTACAAATGAAACAATACAGATGTTTCAACACATGCAGATGTCATCACTGAGAATAGTACAATGAAACAATACAGATGTTTCAACACATGCAGATGTCATCAGTGAGAATAGTACAATGAAACAATACAGATGTTTCAACACATGCAGATGTCAGCAGTGAGAATAGTACAATGAAACAATACAGATGTTTCAACACATGCAGATGTCAGCAGTGAGAATAGTACAATGAAACAATACAGATGTTTCAACACATGCAGATGTCAGCAGTGAGAATAGTACAATGTGATAAAGCTATGGATGCATATGTAATGTTCACAAATTATTCAAACGTAAAATGGCTTCTATTAGTGGAGCAAAAGGTCAGCTTGTGAACTCCTTACTCCATCAAACAAAACAAACAAACAAAATAACCAAACAAAAGTTGAGTAATAAACTGGTACAGTATCATCAAAACTAAGTAGTAAGTAGCTTGTCATTATTGCCCTATGAACTATGAACTATGAACTATGACTAGTTACCCATTAATCCTAGCAAATCCAGTGCAGAGGGTGGGACCAAATTTCTCTTTAAATAGTTGCAGTCGACTGCCGTCCACAAGGCGAGAGATGATCTAAACAAGAAAAACATAGCAACTACCTGACAACAGCACATACAAACACACATATATACATAGAAAATACACACAAACATACAAACACATGTACATACACAGGCCTGAAGTGCATACAAGCACATGTACATACACAGGTCTGGCATACATACAAACACATGTATATACACATGCCTGACGTGCATACAAGCACATGTACATACACAGGTCTGGCATACATACAAACACATGTACATACACAGTCCTGACGTGCATACAAACACATGTACAAACACATGTCTGGCATACATACAAACACATGTGCATACACAGGTCTGGCATACATACAAACACATGTACATACACATGTCTGGCATACATACAAACACATGTACATACACAGGTCTGGCATACATACAAACACATGTACAAACACATGCCTGGCATACATACAAACACATGCACATACACAGGTCTGGCATACATACAAACACATGTACATACACAGGTGTGAAACGTGTACACATGGTCCATATGCTGCAGTGAACTCACTTGCAGCATCTGTTGTTCTGTCTCCAACACTGCAGCAAAGTCTTCATCAGAAGCTAGGAGGTGTGGTTCTTCTATACAAGTTGTGGAAGACTGACAAGATGGCCGACGTAGATTTAGGCAGCTCACAATGGACCTCGTCATGGCAACTGCATCTTCTTCAGTCTTCGCAAAGTGATCAGTAACTCCACTAATCGAGCAATGAACAGTAGCCCCGCCCAGTTCCTCCGCTGTAAGGATTTCACCAGTAGCTGCTCTAACGAGTGGGGGTCCCCCCAAGAACAGAGAACTAATCCTGTCTACCATAATAGCTTCATCACACATTGATGGCACGTATGCCCCACCTGCTGTACACAGGCCAGTTACCATGGCAATCTGCATACACACATAGACAGACTATCCTGATATCCACATTTTAGGGATCCAAAGGACCTCATCTCTCTCACCTACATACGTCTCTATCCTCTCTATCACCTACACACATCTCTATCCTCTCTCTCACCTACACACATCTCTACCCTCTCTCTCTCACCTACACACATCTCTATTCTTCTCTATAATTGGCTAGCGAGCGAAGCAAGCGAGACACTCTCAGTAAAACAATTGGAAATTGGGGATATTTGTTTGTTTATATTTATGTGTGGGCATACGTATGTCGTTTTGTACTTTGACCCTCACATTTTTGTGTCTGCTTTGTGGTCTACCCCTTCCCATACCTTCACTAAACAGAGTCTTTCAGTTTAGCGATCCCGTATCTGTTCTGGCCATGCCTGAACAGCAGCTGGAATGCTCATTGCATGTGTGACTGTTTACATTACTAATTAGTACCTCTTGTGTTCACTCTCACCTCATTCACCTTTACACTGTTACTCTCAATCTCTAGCCTGCTCTTTGTTTTCATTGCTTGTTTTTGTCTCATAGGGTCCTGCTCTGCTCTGCCTATAAAAGGGTAGAGTGGAGCATCCTCTCTGGTTCTTGTACTACTACTACTACTACTACTACTACTACTATTACTACTACTGTTACTACTTTTTTGTCAGTTATCTAATACGCTTAGTGGCCTGAAGATGTTGTGTTATTGTGGGATTGCTGTGCTGTGGGTTCAGCAGGTAACTGTGGGCAGTTGAGTCACTATTCTCCTGTCTCCCTGTTATTGTGGGATTGCTGTGCTGTGGGTTCAGCAGGTAACTGTGGGCAGTTGAGTCACTATTCTCCTGTCTCCCTGTTATTGTGGGATTGCTGTGCTGTGGGTTCAGCAGGTAACTGTGGGCAGTTGAGTCACTATTCTCCTGTCTCCCTGTTATTGTGGGATTGCTGTGCTGTGGGTTCAGCAGGTAACTGTGGGCAGTTGAGTCACTATTCTCCTGTCTCCCTGTTATTGTGGGATTGCTGTGCTGTGGGTTCAGCAGGTAACTGTGGGCAGTTGAGTCACTATTCTCCTGTCTCCCTGTTATTGTGGGATTGCTGTGCTGTGGGTTCAGCAGGTAACTGTGGGCAGTTGAGTCACTATTCTCCTGTCTCCCTGTTATTGTGGGATTGCTGTGCTGTGGGTTCAGCAGGTAACTGTGGGCAGTTGAGTCACTATTCTCCTGTCTCCCTGTTATTGTGGGATTGCTGTGCTGTGGGTTCAGCAGGGTAACTGTGGGCAGTTGAGTCACTATTCTCCTGTCTCCCTGTTATTGTGGGATTGTTGTGCTGTGGGTTCAGCAGGGTAACTGTGGGCAGTTGAGTCACTATTCTCCTGTCTCCCTGTAACATCGTGGACATTTCTACCGAGCGAGCTACATCGTTTTATACAGTGTCATTCAAGGGGATTTAATCGTTTACCCCTATGTAATTAGGTTGTTCCTAAATGCCACAAGATGCACTTAGGTCTTAAAACTTAAGAATTACAGAACAGTGTTGAGTCTAACGGTTAAAGTTCTTGTTTTTTCAAGTAGCAAATGTTAAGGGAAAAGGTTACTATGTATTGAGACCCTTTACCAGACATAATTTCAAAAACTCGGCCATTTATAGTAGCTGTGAGTGCTTGTTGTCAAAAGCTACTGGTAACGTAGATAGTCAGAATGATATAGAGACTACAGAAAATACCAGTACTCTTGAAATTGAGGTAAGTAGTTCTGTATTTGTTAGATAAAGTATGGTCACAACGGCTACGTACTTATACTATTAGAAATGACTGATAGATTCTTCTGAAATGTTTGTTTGTGCACAGGCTCGCTTGCCATTTGTGCTCAAGCACATCACTAGTAGATATTTTAACAATAGGATATTTTCTAAATTATGGAGTGAGTTCTCAGTTATGCTACACTAGTCCCTGGACTCCTAGATAGGACTTGCAAGTGAAGACGTACAAGACTGTCTGTAGTTCAGATAATATACATTGAGGAAATGGAATTGGTCTGTTAAAATATCATTTCATTACCGAGTAACGAAACTCCCCTCGCATTGACCCCTCCCATTGTATCCCATGGTGCTACATCCATTTTACAAACATACACTACAACTTAATATTACTGGTACTATTAGTAGAGCTGCCCCCTGGCCCCGCCCCCTACTACTGATATTAGTAGAACTGCACAAGGGAGGACTTGATATTCAGAGTTGAACACGATAAGAAGTGATTCTGTGGGAGGAGCAACTGACCTGTGGGAGGAGCAACTGACCTGTGGTATGCCTAGAGAAGACATGATAGCTTCATTCCGAAACACACGCCCTCCATGTTCTTTATCTGGATAGATCTCACTCTAAATCACATCACACACACACACACACACATCATGTGGTAAGAATGACAGAGCAAAATAAGTCACGTTGCCAGCTTCCTGCAGTCAGCCATAGGACAACCAGCTAGCCCCTCCTTCTTAAATGCAATGCTAGCCCCTCCCTTCCTACGTGCAATGCTAGCCCCTCCCCTCTTACTTGCAGGGGTAGGAAAGCCCCTCCAGAGTCCACCATATAAATACATGGTAGTCTATTCTGCATTGCTATCTCCTGTGCCCTTAGCTGCTTCTTCACTGTGATAGGGTAAGATGATCCACCCTTTACCATCCAGTCATTAGCAGACACCACACACTTCTCCCCCCACACCTCCACTACACACACGACACAACCAGCTCCTGGGACGTCAGCATAATCCAGACCGAGACCAGCCAGTAAACCTATCTCTAACACTTCACTGCCCTCATCTGACAGCAGAGCTAGTCTCTCTCTGGCAGTCTTCTTGCTGCTTCCTTCCTTGGTGCTTGTGCTGCCTAAGACTCGCTGTCTTTGGGTCTTGACCTGCTCGTTTAGAGCTAAGAGCCGCTCACTGGGTTTAGTTCGTGAAGTGTCCGCACACTGAATGACGGGGAGCACGTTCTTCTGACTATAACGACGCCATCCTACTCCAGCTATCCTCCAAGACAAGTTCCTCAACGCCATTCTCCTCGCCTTTAGCCACACCCACAAGTAGAGGTGCACGATAAATGGGAATAATAGAGGGCGTGGCTTAGGGTTGCAGAATTCGCGTCAATGGCGAATAGGTTTCAGCGGGTCCTGAAGCCCTTGGGTGCGTCTCTCCTGTTCGGGCTGAGTTCCACGCTAATAGTCATTATCAACAAGACAGTCCTTACCAGTTACAAGTAAGCCGTCATTATATAGGCGCCTCAGTTAGCTTGGTGGTTGTTGTCTCTGTCAGTCTGCATTCATGCATCAGTTATAATAGTGATATTCACATGTTCTAGCAGCTGCTATCACTTAATAGTCTCATGCAAACTTACTGCTGTCATGTGATGATGATGGATTATGCCAAGCACACACATACACACTCATATGGACACGCACTCATATGGACACGCACACCTGTCTAGTCTCGCGTAGCCAGACCCTTTACCAATTGCAACGCGGGAAAGGGTCTGGTCAACTGACATAGAGCAAGTTGTGTTTGCACGGTCAGCAAACTAGGAGATTGCGGTAAGTACCAGGTTAGACCACTCTACCCACATGTTAGTGCCTCTCTATTATCCTCTCTATTGCTCTTCCCAGCCCAATTAGGAGAGGGAAGCTGTACAACTTACTCAATGTCAGTTGACCAGACCCTTTCCCGCGTTGCGATTGGTAAAGGGTCTAGCTATGCGAGACTAGTCCTGTCCTGGCGTATTTGCTGCCATTACACAGTCATGCAAGCCTAATTAGGCAACAAGTGCAACAAGTCGCAGGATCTCCAAGTTTGGTCAACTCCGTGGGGGTCTATCCTTCTCTCCTCAATGTACTTGTGCCTCTTCTTGTCTCTCTCCCTTCTATACCTCCTTCCACATGCTTCACATGCCACTTCCCTCAATGATGCTGACTGTCTATTCATCTGCTGAGCCTCCATCATCTCCTCCATTCCAAGTCTGCACAACTCCCTCCATCCTGACCTGGACCTCCTTGCCACATCATAACATTCCTTTCACTGACATTCACTTCCTTAAGATCTCTCCTTAGTACGTCTCTCCATCTCCTGTGTGGTCCCCCCTATGGGCGTGGTCCTCCCTGTGGGCGTGGATGACTCAGCCACCCAAACAGCATGGACTTGGGGTCCTGTAATCAGGCATGCATGCACACACATATGCACACTCACATTCAGTGTGAGTGATTTAACTCTACCATCCCCATAACCTAGGACAGGTAAGGTGACGTTGTATAAATCTATTATGTTTAGAGATCTGGCCAACTAGTGGATTGAAAATGCACACACATACATACACACAGGACCAGTGAGGCAGTGCCATTTGTGACTTGTGTTTTAGTCATTGTGCTAGGACAGCAGATCCTGTAATAGCCTCACCCATTTGGCTTCTTTCTTGTGTAACTGCTGACATGATATAATCAGCTCCCGCCCTCTCTCTCTCCATTTAATAAGTTTATTCATTTTCCTTATATAGCAGATGTGTTGATTGAGCCGTGGAGGAACCAAGGCTAATGCTGACCATCCTTACCATATCAATACTGGCCATCCTTACCATATCAATACTGGCCATCCTTACCATATCAATACTGACCATCCTTACCATATCAATACTGACCATCCTTACCATATCAATACTGACCATCCTTACCATATCAATACTGACCATCCTTACCATATCAATACTGGCCATCCTTACCATATCAATACTGACCATCCTTACCATATCAATACTGACCATCCTTACCATATCAATACTGGCCATCCTTACCATATCAATACTGACCATCCTTACCATATCAATACTGACCATCCTTACCATATCAATACTGACCATCCTTACCATATCAATACTGGCCATCCTTACCATATCAATACTGACCATCCTTACCATATCAATACTGACCATCCTTACCATATCAATACTGACCATCCTTACCATATCAATACTGACCATCCTTACCATATCAATACTGACCATCCTTACCATATCAATACTGACCATCCTTACCATATCAATACTGGCCATCCTTACCATATCAATACTGACCATCCTTACCATATCAATACTGACCATCCTTACCATATCAATACTGGCCATCCTTACCATATCAATACTGACCATCCCTACCATATCAATACTGGCCATCCTTACCATATCAATACTGGCCATCCTTACCATATCAATACTGACCATCCTTACCATATCAATACTGACCATCCTTACCATATCAATACTGACCATCCTTACCATATCAATACTGGCCATCCTTACCATATCAATACTGGCCATCCTTACCATATCAATACTGACCATCCTTACCATATCAATACTGACCATCCTTACCACATCAACACTGACCATCCTTACCATATCATATCCATAACAAATTTCACGTGATGTATGAGTGTCCATGGTAATGTGTTAGTAACATAGCGATGGTGGGTGGGTCCATCTCACAGATCTCATTAACACGTGCCATTATATAGACCTCTAGGAAAGCCTCGGTGCCACTCCTCAAGTTGGTAAGGTGTGGAGTGTGCTACTTATTAGCATAACATTGAATGGGTTGTTAAGAACTTGAGTGTGGCATGTGAGGTCACATGCCATTGAAGAACATTTGTACTGGGGCTTAATAATTGCATTTGGTTTTAATTGTCTGTGTGTATTAATTATATACAACTCTCGATATTAGCTATGACTCAAGATATTAGCTACACTTACAGTATTTAGTGAAAGGGCACAAGTCACAGAATGTATGCTCTAGATCTGTCACAATGTGCTGGGCTAGAGGAGCTGTAGTGTGTGGGTGTGTCCAGTTGTCACCTGAGCCTTAGATTGAGTTGTTATTTTAGCCATCGAAATATTCTTGTAAACATTGACATGTAACCAAGATGTTGTTTTACACACACACACACACACACACACACACACACACACACACACATTTTTAGCCAAGATAACAATTAAATTATATATTCTCGGGCTTTATTTTCACTTGCCTCTGGCTCGTGAAAATAAATTAGCCTGCTCGTGAAATAATATAGTTACCAACAAACTACTTCAGTGAAGATGTCTAGTGTGGAATAAACCACGTATTACACTCATCAGAGTGATATGGCTAGATATTTCACTCTGCCTCTGACTCTGTGAAAATGAATTAGCCTGCTCGTGAAATATTTCTCCATGTCACAGTCTGACTCATGTAGTAAGTACTATATACAGTAGGAGACAAAATAGAGTTCAAAATTCCGTTCCGTACTACGGCTGTAAAACGGTAGCTTTTTACCACAGTTTTTATTGTTGCCTTCCGTACCGTTTTGACTAAATGGTCGACACAGTTTACTAAAACAGTAAAAAAACGGTTAAGCTTTTCCGTCGATTCACAGACATTTTCTAGCTAGAAACTCTTCCATAGCTGCACCAGCAAGCTAAGGCCTTGTATCAACCATTAAATGCTACGGGGATAGTGCAAAAAAGATCGTACATAAATTTAACTTTCTTCAATAAAGCTGCAGACCGAAGTTCTGACGGGCACAGAGCTAAGATGAGGTCCACACTTTGTAGATCTTCTGTTAGCTACTGTTGGACCTCCAGTAGTAAAAAATCTAAGCCCGGGAAGGCCCTAACATCGAGAAATAATCGATACTGTGTGGTGGTCGAACTAACAATTCTCCACGAGACAACTTCGAATAGGATGGCTTCAAATTTTTTTACCTGAAAAGCTCCGCCTCAAGAGCCTGTAAACTAAAAATCGGAACGTTTTATTGGATAAACTATTTTTTATATTTCTTTGAGCGAGACATACAGTTAACGAGAAAGATTAAAACGGTAACGCGGTCAAACAGAACGGCTGTTTTTTACCAAACAGCGTACCGTTTCCACCTTATCGTGTGACGGCCATTCTATGGAACTGAATTCGGAACTTTATTGTCTTATATGCATGTGTGTGTGTTAATTTATGTACATGATAATATTTTGTATATATTATCATGCAGTGTTTCATACAGGGGGGGGGGGGTGGGGGGGGAGTCCCTGGGATCTCCCCCCCCCCCCCCCCCCCCCCAAACTCATTTCTTTACACAAACTTTTATAATAAAATAATATACCAATTACAGTCTAATGCGCCTATTTTTTTCTTTAAAAATGTCCAGAATTTCATTAAAATTAACTTCACTTAAGTCTGGGCCTTCAATGGCAATTCTCATAAGGTGAGTCAAGTTTTCATCAGACAAGCGATTCCTTAGCCTGGTCTTTATCATCTTCATGTGACTAAACGATCTTTCGATGGTTGCTGTTCCAATTGGAAGTGCTAGTAAAATTTTGGCCAGATTATAAACTTCTGGGAAAATTTCACTGTAGGCATCTGACAATAGCATTGCCTCAAATACCTCTTGAAAAGAAGGAGCTTTCTTAAGGCTTTTTGAAGATATCAGTGCTTCTTTCTCTTTTTGTAGGGCCCTACGGAATACAGGCCACTCTGAAATGAGCTGATCAGCTTCAAGAACAGGAGAAGACTTGAAAGTGCTTCCCTTAAAATCAACTTTAACTTCTTTGCCATAGAAATTAGCCAGCAGTCTGATTTCCTTATTACCAAAATAATTGAAGTCTGGATCACTTTTATCTGGAAGCTGAGCTGGATTGAAAATAGATGCTGCCATTAGTAATTGTACTCCTTCTGCAAATCAATTTTCAATGTTTTGTACCAAAATATCAATGTAAGGAAGAGCAACTGAATTTCTAAGCTTTTCAGGTTGGAAAAGGCTGAAGCATTTCTAGATGTTCCTATGTTGTACCAACGACTATATCATGTTCATCTTGCAAAGAGGATATAACCTCATCAACTTCAGAACACCAGCTTGCATCATCAGCTTTCAAAGACTTGATTTGATCCAAAGTGCTATCCAACATGATCTAACCGAGAAAAGTCAGCAGTTTTCTTCTGCATGAAACAGTTGAGATTTGCTAAAAGGTTTAACATTTCTCCAAGTAATGTAACTGCAGCTACTCCTCCAAAAGATGAAAGAATTTTCTGAATACCAAATGCTTCAGCATCTCCAGATGTTTCATAGAGATCTTGAAGAGTAAGAATCAAAGCTGGCAATTCCTTACGAATAGCTTTCATGCAGCGTTCATGTGATAGCCAGCGGGTACTGCTGGGCTTTACTATCTTCAATTCTGGGAGACCAAGCACAGATTGTACTTCCTTCAACTTCTGCTTTCTTTGGAGAATAGAAAAAGAATTTCCATAAGTTGGCCATCACCCCAAACATTTTATGGATCCATGGAATGTTGTCTGCTGCTTGAATGCTTGCTAACTGAAGCCGATGGCAAGAGCAGTGAATGTATAATGCATGGCCAGAGAGTGTGCGTACTCTTTTTTGCACACCAGTGTCTTTCCCAGAAAAAGGGGCTACCCCATCATAACCCTGACCAGTTAATTTTCTGTATTCCAACTCTGTGGATTCAAGGTAATTGGTTAATTTAGTAGCCAGTGCCTCAGCTGTTAGTGAGGTCATGTGAAGAATGGTCATGAAATGCTCTTCAGCATGCCCATTGACTACCCACCTGCAGCATATCGAGTGTTCTTCCTGTGTAGAAACATCTTCACACTTGTCAGCTAAAATCGAAAAGAATGAACTAGATTTCAAGCTCGCATTCAGTTTGGCAGCAATCCATTTACTAATTGCTTCAATCATTTCTGTTTGTGAGAACTTGGAAGTGTACTGGGCATTTGAAGGACCCTCTGAGTGTAGCCTCAAAACTTCATCTCCATTTTCAATTTGCAATTCTACCAAGTCTTGGAAGCAAGTTGTATGTGGAATTGGATGCTTTGCTAGGTAGTAGGTTGATCGTAACAGCTTAAGAAGAACACAACGGTTATGCTGTCGTTCCTCCTCTATTTGCTTTGCTGAAGCTGCTAAATGAAGCTCGATAACACTTCCTGTATGCTGTGCTTGCTCAGCCATTCTAGCTGTAATTACTCCGTCTTGGTGCCACTTGGACTGCTTGTGCAATTTTAATAACTCTGTAGCATGATTCCGATCTGTAACACCACGAGAAGTCCAAGCTCCTCTTGCTGTTGCAGGAGGTTTGCCATACTTCTGACATATGTTACAAAACATGCCAGTCACTGGACTATCGCAATACACCCATGGGTATGTTTGTTCCCATTCCTTTCTGTAACTAAGGCGATGTCTATAATTAACCTTACTCTTTGCTGATTTGAGATAACTTTACTGGGACCTTGAGGAGTAGGCTGTCTGTCTGTTTACTGGGACCTTGAGGAGTAGGCTGTCTGTCTGTTTACTGGGACCTTGAGGAGTAGGCTGTCTGTCTGTTTACTGGGTCCTTGAGGAGTAGGCTGTCTGTCTGTTTACTGGGACCTTGAGGAGTAGGCTGTCTGTCTGTTTACTGGGACCTTGAGGAGTAGGCTGTCTGTCTGTTTACTGGGACCTTGAGGAGTAGGCTGTCTGTCTGTTTACTGGGACCTTGAGGAGTAGGCTGTCTGTCTGTTTACTGGGACCTTGAGGAGTAGGCTGTCTGTCTGTTTACTGGGACCTTGAGGAGTAGGCTGTCTGTCTGTTTACTGGGACCTTGAGGAGTAGGCTGTCTGCCTGTTTACTGGGACCTTGAGGAGTAGGCTGTCTGTCTGTTTACTGGGACCTGAGCGAGACCAAGCCCGTCCGCTCCCTCGTTTACATGGGACCTTTGAGGAGTAGCTGTCGGTTCTGTTTACTGGACTTGAGGAGAGTAGCTGTTGTCTGTTTACTGGGGACCTTGAGGAGTGGTGGTCCCTCCCGGTATGTTTACTGGGACCTTGACCCCGGAGTAGGCGTGTCTGTCTGCTTACTGGGGGACCTTGAGGGTAGGCTTGTTCGTCTGTGACTTGGGACTTGAGGGTAGGCTGTTGTCTGGTACTGGGAAATTGAGGAGAGGTGTCTGGCTGTTTACTGGGACTTGAGGAGTAGGCTGTCTGTCTGTTTACTGGGACCTTGAGGAGTAGGCTGTCTGTCTGTTTACTGGGACCTTGAGGAGTAGGCTGTCTGTCTGTTTACTGGGACCTTGAGGAGTAGGCTGTCTGTCTGTTTACTGGGACCTTGAGGAGTAGGCTGTCTGTCTGTTTACTGGGACCTTGAGGAGTAGGCTGTCTGTCTGTTTACTGGGACCTTGAGGAGTAGGCTGTCTGTCTGTTTACTGGGACCTTGAGGAGTAGGCTGTCTGTCTGTTTACTGGGACCTTGAGGAGTAGGCTGTCTGTCTGTTTACTGGGACCTTGAGGAGTAGGCTGTCTGTCTGTTTACTGGGTCCTTGAGGAGTAGGCTGTCTGTCTGTTTACTGGGACCTTGAGGAGTAGGCTGTCTGTCTGTTTACTGGGACCTTGAGGAGTAGGCTGTCTGTCTGTTTACTGGGACCTTGAGGAGTAGGCTGTCTGTCTGTTTACTGGGACCTTGAGGAGTAGGCTGTCTGTCTGTTTCAGACTTGCTTGGTGTTGATCCCTCATCTTCAGATGATACTTCCAGTGATCTTTTTCTTGAAAAATACTTGGTGATTTTATCCATTTTAGGTCTTAACCGATTACTTCCGGAATTAATTATTGCGCGGGGCCGCCGTAAAACGGAATTCATTTTTGGACGCGGTCGCGGTCGACCCTTCTAGAAGGAGTTACTTGAAGACTACGAGCGTTGAGACAAAGTGAAGTGAGATCTCGGAAAACAAAGTACAGACCGCTCGTTCCTAGAGGGCTATTCTATGCTACTATAGACACAGATTAGCCCTAGGCTATATTTATTCTAAGTTTCAGCGTCAGGAATGGAAATATTTTGTCATAACAACGATCACAGGCAGTAGAGGACATTAAAGGCAACTAAATTTAGAGAGAACAGAACATCAGAACTGTCTAAAGGTTAGTAGCTACTACACTATCATAAGGTAAGAATATTAATTGGACAAAATAGTCTGTTTGACATAATAAAAAATATTGTTTTGGTGGTAGCTAATAAGAACATAAATGTTTGCATTGAAATAAAAAAGAAAGAAAGTTTCAAGACAGGATAGATATTGATATAGTTAGTTTCTTTGGTGCCAAGACAGAAAACAATAATGCTCAGTGCCAGTGTGACACAGCCACACGTCACATTCTTTACAAAACCATTGTGTGTCCATTCTTTTTTTGTTTTCTCTGCAGATAGCACACTTTCCCCTTTTGTGCCCATGGTCTGTTGGAAATCGAGCTGGAAAATGAAGCATAGGAAGTGAACGGATGGTGTGACTTCTACTACGACCAGCTCTCTTCCTGGTACAATAATTACCAATCAGCTCCAAAGCCAGCATTTCTCGAAACTTCGAACTCTTCATCTTTCTATCATGAGAAATATTGTAAAATTTGTAATGGTTACGTCAAACAGAAAATTAATGATGTATTTGTAAAATTTCCGGCATTTTATTCGAACATGATAGTATCCACGATACTGAAGTCCACTCCTCCCATATATTTATTGTATTCAACACAGGCCATTGGACAGGGTAAGACATTTGTGAGCCATCTTCTGCCATAACCTCATCAGAATCATCACACTCCTCATCACTGTCCAAGGAGAGTCAATACTTCAGCAGCATTTAGTCTTTTTTAGCCATTTCTGTTTTGATTTAATTTTGATTTAATTATTATGAGGTATCAATATATTCTATTTCATAAAATCCTGGTATTATTTTAATGTCTATATAATATGTTGTCTAACTATCACCTTTTTCTCAATTTTTTCTTATGGCAGCTACTACAAATTGTTATCTATTATCAATCTTACTTGGTTGTAGTTTAACCATGGGTATGTTTTTTCCCATTCCTTTCTGCGCCAGGCCATGTGCTATATATATATATATTCAGCAAATGACAAGCAGCTGCATTTATTTACTAGTCAGCAAAATGAAACCACAATGCTAATAGCACCATTTCTGGGGGTGACCTGCAAAAAAGTATACTCTCCCATCCCAGTTAACCCACACAACATCTCCCCCCCCCAACTGAAAATCCTGTATGAAACCCTGTCATGTACATAAATTCAGTAATTATATTGCTGTAGAGTTGAAATTGTATTATGTAAATCCAATACAACAGTCATGCGCTCTCTATTAGACTTGTTGTTTCTGATGTCATGATTCCTATACAACAGCCATGCCCTCTATTAGACTTGTTGTTTCTGATGTCATGATTCCTATACAACAGTCATGCTCTCTATTAGACTTGTTGTTTCTGATGTCATGATTCCTATACAACAGTCATGCTCTCTATTAAACTTGTTGTTTCTGATGTCATGATTCCTATACAACAGCCATGCTCTCTATTAGACTTGTTGTTTCTGATGTCATGATTCCTATACAACAGCCATGCCCTCTATTAGACTTGTTGTTTCTGATGTCATGATTCCTATACAACAGCCATGCTCTCTATTAGACTTGGTGTTTCTGATGTCATGATTCCTATACAACAGCCATGCCCTCTATTAGACTTGTTGTTTCTGATGTCATGATTCCTATACAACAGTCATGCCCTCTATTAAACTTGTTGTTTCTGATGTCATGATTCCTATACAACAGCCATGCTCTCTATTAGACTTGGTGTTTCTGATGTCATGATTCCTATACAACAGTCATGCCCTCTATTAAACTTGTTGTTTCTGATGTCATGATTCCTATACAACATCCATGCTCTCTATTAGACTTTTGTTTCTGATGTCATGATTCCTATACAACAGCCATGCTCTCTATTAGACTTGTTGTTTCTGATGTCATGATTCCTATACAACAGCCATGCCCTCTATTAAACTTGTTGTTTCTGATGTCATGATTCCTATACAACAGCCATGCTCTCTATTAGACTTGTTGTTTCTGATGTCATGATTCCTATACAACAGCCATGCCTCTATTAGACTTGTTGTTTCTGATGTCATGATTCCTATACAACAGCCATGCTCTCTATTAGACTTGTTGTTTCTGATGTCATGATTCCTATACAACAGCCATGCTCTCTATTAGACTTGTTGTTTCTGATGTCATGATTCCTATACAACAGCCATGCCCTCTATTAGACTTGTTGTTTCTGATGTCATGATTCCTATACAACAGCCATGCCCTCTATTAGACTTGTTGTTTCTGATGTCATGATTCCTATACAACAGCCATGCTCTCTATTTCTATTAGACTTGTTGTTTCTGATGTCATGATTCCTATACAACAGCCATGCCCTCTATTAGACTTGGTGTTTCTGATGTCATGATTCCTATACAACAGCCATGCTCTCTATTAGACTTGTTGTTTCTGATGTCATGATTCCTATACAACAGCCATGCCCTCTATTAAACTTGTCTGGGACTGTTGACCAGCCCAGACATGGACAACTACATGAAATACATGAACACTTACATATCATCTTACACTTACTCAAAACAATTTGTCACCTTCCATTTATGTACATATGTTTTCTCCTACTCCCATCTCTCTTTAATGATATTCATGCTTAATGTTAACCCACAGCACAGTCATCTTTTCATTTCTGTTATAAGCCACAGGCAAGTTCTATTAAGTTGTTGCTCACCTCTGACAGTCTAGAGACACAAGAAAATCTGTAGTTAGTGCTCGCTTTTGCCCTGCTACGCAAGACTGCAAGCTTCACGGCCAGCGGTTGCGGGTAGTTTTAGGGCGGAGCCTGTTAAGTGAGCTGCCTGGTCCTTCACGCCTTGTGCGAGAAGACCTCTGACGGTGCCGTAACCAAGCCTCCACAACCAAGGCCCCGGGTACGGTCACTTTCATTGGTCCTTCGAGCCTTGGTTCGAATCGGCACTACTGCCTGCTAGACCACTACCATCTCTCTTATCGATCGTGCGGTCCTACTTTCGAGTTCAGTACAGTCCTTGTCGCTCGTAGCTAGACTATCACTTGTCGTACTTTGTTGTTTATTCAATTCCAACTTGTAACTTCGATTCTACTGCATCACTTCTGCTTCACTTCGACCTACCTACATCTACTATGGCTCTACAATCATCCAAAGACTCGTTGCAGACTGATCTGGAACATCTGAAACGCCAGCGCGCATACAAGCGTGGCTTGGTGACTAAAACAGAACGCAAGATAAAGTCCCTTTTCGAGAGTCATCCTGACGACTGGGACCCGGTCGCAATCGATGACCTTTCAGATGCACTATCCTCAGCCGTCACGGCTCACGATGTATTCCAATCACAAATTGACGAATTGCTCTTGGCTGACGCTGCTGCTTACGACTTGGAGCAGTCCGAAGCCGAGAAACACTCTGAACTCCACTCCAGCCTGCGTCTCTCTCTCAAACGTGTGAGACAGCAGCAACAAGTATGGACTGGCAGCATCAGTTTGGTGGCCGATCTCGATCGTCTATCACTCATCACTGACAAGTCTACTGCACGTTTTGCCACAAAGCTTGAGAACTTCTCAACTAGTTGTCGTTCTCTATTCAACACTCCTCCTGCTTTGCAGTCACATCCTGCCCTCAAGGACAGAATCCAGACCTTTAAGAAGTCTATCAACGAGTTCACGAACGATATCGAATCCGCCGCATCTTCAGCTACATCATCGTCTATATCTACGTCTACTTCATCTACCGATTTACGACCACGAATGGCTCCACTGAACCTGGAGATCCCCAAGTACCACGGGGACCCTCTCCAGTGGGAGGCTTTTGAGCTAGAATTAGTCTCTCTGCTCAAACATCGTGCAGTGGGATTTTCCGACACTGACAAATACGCCATTATTCGTCAGGCTATTGTCCCTCCTCAGGGCAAAGCACTTGTTTCCGACCGCCTCAAGTCTGGGGCATCGGTGGACGACCTCATTCTGGACTTACGCAAGACATACGGGAGACCACAACTGGTCATTCCAATTCTTGTCCAGAAGATCGCAGAACCTCCCAGGACCGATCAGTCAGCTACAGCGCTCCGACGTTTTAAAGAGTCTGTGTTAGACACGTACAGGGCCCTGGACACGCATCTACACGGTGACCTTGGCCTCTTCCTTCCGCACTTCCTTCGCCCCTTCTTGGATGGGAAGTTGCGGGAGGATTGGGAGCGTCTGCTTTTTGAAAAGTTGCCTAATCCAACCATGAAGGACTTGGGTGACTTCATTGAGCAGAGGCTCCTCTGGGCAGATACTCAAGCCCGTCCGACACACTCCTCGAACAACAACTTATCGTCGTCGTCTACGTCGTCGTCCTCCACTTCACATCCAACTTCATATCCGCCATCCTCACCTAAGAGGAAGAGTGCCCCACCAGCCAAGTGTGCTTCGTGCGGCGAAGCACACTGGCTGGGCAGGTGTCAAGCTTTTTCTGCTCTTGACACTGACAGCAGGAATCGCCTGGTGCGAGAGAAGCGTTTATGCCTTAACTGCCTTTCTCCCGCCCACGCTGTGCGGCAGTGCACCAACCAACACTCATGTCGCCACTGCAGCCAGAGACACCACACCCTCTTACATCGGGACACACGTCCTAACAATAGCACTCCAGCAGCTCCTCCCACTGCCCCTTCCACTGTGGCAGTAGTGGACACTCCCGTCCATGCAGAACCTGCTTCCGTGGCCCAAGGGTCAGGCAACTTCATTTGCACGGTAGTAGCCCGACTTCAGCACAATGGCAAGATCACGAAAGCCAGAGTGCTCCTGGATCATGGGAGTGGGGGAAGCTTCATGACGGAGGAGCTCGCTACACACCTAGGGTTACCCCGTCACCCACAAGACAGGATATTTGAAGGCTTCGGCCAAGGGACTATTCGCTCCAAACACAAGGTTTTCGTCCCTCTGGCTTCTACAACTTCCACGTTCTCTACCAACCCAATTGAATTTTCAATCTGTGCACACGCACTGACTACTTCACCTCCTTCAGATCGGGACTCCGTGAGGGACTTGGCTACACAACAAGGCCTCGTTCTGAGCGACCCCGAGATGGGGGGTAAGGTGGATATAATTCTCGGAGAAGAGCATCCATGGGACTTATGTGGTGAGGTCTCGAGGATCAATCGTCACCGTTTCATTGCGACAGAATTCGGGTACGGTGTCGTTGGTCCTCTGGCCTCCCGCGCTCAGGTCCTCACTTTGATTCCACAAGATACTAACCTTCATGATGTCCTCGCTCGTCTCTGGTCACTTGACCACGTACCAGAAGCTTCACAACTCACAGCCAATGAACAAAGAGCTGTCCAACACTTCAAAGACACGGTCATACTCAAAGACAACCGTGTCACAGTCGCGCTCCCCTTTAAGCAAGACCCTCCCAAGCTCGGAGACACAAAACGACAGGCACTGTCGAGATTCTTCCACAATGAGCGCTCCCTCAGAGCCAAAGGGAAACTCGAGGATTTCGACACTGCACTCCGTGAGTACATCGACCTCGGTCACGCCCACGTAGTGCCCCGGGATCAACTACAACCACTCAATCCTGTCTACTACATGCCGGTCCACGGGGTGTTTAAGGACACCTCGTCAACCACCAAGGTGCGACCAGTTTTTGATGCATCTGCCAAGTCTACTACGGGTGCATCTCTGAACGACTGCTTACTTGTGGGTCCGAACTTATACCCACAACTGGCGGACATTCTCCTTCAGTTCCGTCAACACCCAGTCGGACTCTCCGCGGACATCAGCAAGATGTTCCGTGAGATCCGACTGGCCCCTGATCAGCAAGACCTACATCGCTTTATCTTGCGTCAACCTGATGGTCAAGTGGTTGATTGTAGGATGGAGCGTGTTACGTTCGGCGTCGCCTCCTCACCATTTTTGGCAACACAAACACTACGTTTCATTGCCGACCACTACGAATCTACGTTCCCACGAGCAGCCAAGCTGGTCAGAGCAGTCTTCTACGTAGATGATTTCGTCTCGGGTGCTGAAAGCATACAAGAAGCCGACAGCATCAGAGATGAACTCTGCGGTCTCCTTTCTAAGGCAGGAATGACGTTAAGAAAATGGAGGTCAAACTCCAAGGAGTTCCTTGACCACACTCCAGCCTGCCTTCGGGAAGTTGAGACCGCACCCCTCCAGCTCCATGAGTCAGCCAAAGCTCTTGGAGTACACTGGAATACAACCAACGACACTCTACACGTTTCTGTCCCTCCACTTCCTTCAGCCAACGTCAAAGTCACAAAACGTTTGGTGGCTTCAATTTCCGCCTCAGTGTTCGACATCATGGGGCTTTTCGCACCCACCACGATCATACCACGTACGATACTTCAGGACACTTGGAAACTTCACCTACCATGGGACAAAGAGCTACCTGACAACCTCAAACAGCTCTGGACTTCTTGGGTTGATGATCTTCCCAACATCCAGAGTCACGCTGTACCAAGACAATTTTTCTCATCAAAACAACCTCACGTATTCAAATCATTACACGGATTCTCGGATGCCTCCACAAAGGCATACGGAGCAGCTGTCTACTTCCGTGCAGTACTGCCAGATGGTTCCATCCAGACTACTCTCATCTCAGCAAAGGCAAGAGTTCTTCCCACAAAGCACACCACAGTTCCTCGTGCGGAGCTGCTGGGAGCTCATCTGCTGGCCAGGCTGCTAGCTCACGTTGGGAACCTTCTGGACATCTCTCACGAACATCTGTTCGCCTGGACAGACAGTGCAATTGTCTTGCACTGGTTGGCCAAAGACTCCACCCAACTTCGAGACAGATTCGTGGCTAACCGTGTACAAGCATGCCACGACCTCCTTCCTCACACCAGATGGAAGCACGTACGTACGGAGGACAACCCGGCTGATTTGGCAAGTCGGGGAGTTGCTGCTTCGGACTTAGTCCACTCCACTCTATGGTGGGCGGGTCCACAGTGGCTCTCCGAGGCGCCTGACAGCTGGCCAGCACTTCCAATATCACGATCACGACCTCCAGAAGCTGTACAAGTCTTATCCATTTCGCCTTCACTATCGATGGAAACTCCTCGACACGACTTCCTCAATGAACTCTGGCAACGTTTCTCCTCTCTACACACCTTGGAGAGAACGGTGGCTTGGATCTACCGCTTCTTCAATCGCATCAGACTCAAAATCTCACCTCCAGCAGAGATTCTCACGTCCAAAGAAATTTTCACTTCTCGAAACAAACTCATTCAATTGTCTCAGGAACAGGACTTTCCGGAAGTCTTTGTTTACATCAAACAAGACAAGACACTACCTAAACATCACGTCCTACACAAGTTCCTTCCAACACTTCATGACGGCACTTTACGCCTCAAGAGCAGAGTGCGAGATGCAACTTCTCACACTTCACCCAAATTGCTAACGCCTCTTCATCCACATTCTCACTTCACTCGTTTACTACTCCACACTTCTCATCGCTCCTACCTACACCCTGGAGTCGCTGCCCTACAAAGCATCATAGCAGACAAGTTCTATGTCTCTGGACTTAGAAATATTCTGAAGAAGATCAGCAGAGCGTGTCCAGCCTGCCAACGGGCATACGCTCGGCCCCTTTCCCAACAGCTAGGGATGTTGCCTGCAGTACGCACCACTCCCTCTCCACCATTCATGAAAGTCGGCATCGATTTTGCTGGCCCTCTACAGATACGTCGCGGCTACACTCGCAAACCTCTCTTCGAGAAATGTTATGTGGCTGTGTTCGTTTGCATGGCTACCAAAGCCATTCACCTGGATCTATGCGCCTCCCTCTCCACGGAGGACTTCCTGGCTACCCTCACACGCTTCGTGTCAAGACGTGGCTGCCCCTCAGACATCTTTTCCGATAATGGCAGCAATTTCGTGGGGGCCCGGGAGGAAATCCGGGAGTTGGAGGCACTCCTCGGATCCAGGGAAACCAAGGAAGGAACATCACACTTCGCTCAAAGAAATGGAATATCATGGCACAACATCCCGCCCAGAGCACCACATTTTGGCGGCCTCTGGGAGGCAGCCGTTCGCACTATGAAGATGCTTCTCAAAAAGAATTTGTCACCACATACGCTCAGGTTCGACGAACTATACACCCTTCTAGCCGAGGCAGAGTCTATACTCAACTCGCGACCTCTCACACCCATCCTGGAAGACGAGTCAAACATTGGAGATGTCATCACAGCAGGCCATTTCCTGATAGGCCGCCCTCTCCGAGCTCTACCTGCACAAGAACCACCTTCAGGAAAGATTTCTACACTTCGCAGATGGCGATTAGTTTCAAAGATTAAACACGAACTATGGGAATCATGGTTAAAATTATACTTGGCTACTCAACATCAACGATACAAATGGACAAAGACACAACAGAATCTACAAGTTGGGGACCTAGTCTTTGTGAAGGACGAGGTCCTCAAAGTCAGACAATGGCCCTTAGCTCGCATCATCAAGACTTTTCCTGGCGATGACGGCCAGGTGAGAGCAGTTAGACTCCGTTGTCATGGCAAGGAATACACCCGCGCCATCCAACTACTAATACCATTCACGCCAGATTCTTCCCCATCGACAGACGATTCATCTACTCATCCAACTTGAACCTTCGATCAACTTTCGGCTCTTCACGCGACATCACCTCTTCACTTCTACAGGCCCGGGAGTCTGTCTGGGACTGTTGACCAGCCCAGACATGGACAACTACATGAAATACATGAACACTTACATATCATCTTACACTTACTCAAAACAATTTGTCACCTTCCATTTATCATATGTTTTCTCCTACTCCCATCTCTCTTTAATGATATTCATGCTTAATGTTAACCCACAGCACAGTCATCTTTTCATTTCTGTTATAAGCCACAGGCAAGTTCTATTAAGTTGTTGCTCACCTCTGACAGTCTAGAGACACAAGAAAATCTGTAGTTAGTGCTCGCTTTTGCCCTGCTACGCAAGACTGCAAGCTTCACGGCCAGCGGTTGCGGGTAGTTTTAGGGCGGAGCCTGTTAAGTGAGCTGCCTGGTCCTTCACGCCTTGTGCGAGAAGACCTCTGACGGTGCCGTAACCAAGCCTCCACAACCAAGGCCCCGGGTACGGTCACTTTCAAAACTTGTTGTTTCTGATGTCATGATTCCTATACAACAGCCATGCTCTCTATTAGACTTGTTGTTTCTGATGTCATGATTCCTATACAACAGCCATGCCCTCTATTAAACTTGTTGTTTCTGATGTCATGATTCCTATACAACAGCCATGCTCTCTATTAGACTTGTTGTTTCTGATGTCATGATTCCTATACAACAGCCATGCTCTCTATTAGACTTGTTGTTTCTGATGTCATGATTCCTATACAACAGCCATGCCTCTATTAGACTTGTTGTTTCTGATGTCATGATTCCTATACAACAGCCATGCTCTCTATTAGACTTGTTGTTTCTGATGTCATGATTCCTATACAACAGCCATGCTCTCTATTAGACTTGTTGTTTCTGATGTCATGATTCCTATACAACAGCCATGCTCTCTATTAGACTTGTTGTTTCTGATGTCATGATTCCTATACAACAGCCATGCTCTCTATTAGACTTGTTGTTTCTGATGTCATGATTCCTATACAACAGCCATGCTCTCTATTAGACTTGTTGTTTCTGATGTCATGATTCCTATACAACAGCCATGCCCTCTATTAAACTTGTTGTTTCTGATGTCATGATTCCTATACAACAGCCATGCTCTCTATTAGACTTGTTGTTTCTGATGTCATGATTCCTATACAACAGCCATGCTCTCTATTAGACTTGTTGTTTCTGATGTCATGATTCCTATACAACAGCCATGCTCTCTATTAGACTTGTTGTTTCTGATGTCATGATTCCTATACAACAGCCATGCCCTCTATTAGACTTGTTGTTTCTGATGTCATGATTCCTATACAACAGTCATGCTCTCTATTAGACTTGGTGTTTCTGATGTCATGATTCCTATACAACAGCCATGCCCTCTATTAGACTTGTTGTTTCTGATGTCATGATTCCTATACAACAGCCATGCCCTCTATTAGACTTGTTGTTTCTGATGTCATGATTCCTATACAACAGCCATGCCCTCTATTAGACTTGTTGTTTCTGATGTCATGATTCCTATACAACAGCCATGCTCTCTATTAGACTTGTTGTTTCTGATGTCATGATTCCTATACAACAGCCATGCTCTCTATTAAACTTGTTGTTTCTGATGTCATGATTCCTATACAACAGCCATGCCCTCTATTAGACTTGTTGTTTCTGATGTCATGATTCCTATACAACAGCCATGCCCTCTATTAGACTTGTTGTTTTCTGATGTCATGATTCCTATACAACAGTCATGCCCTCTATTAGACTTGTTGTTTTCTGATGTCATGATTCCTAGGGCTTTGTCTGATACTCTTACCTCTTCCCATTAATTAATGTTCTATCACTCTTTGCTGAAGTCTTCTAGCTAGTTGTTTTAGCTATATATACTCTCCCACAGTTGCAGGGTGTACTATACACTATGGATCACTCAGTACTGATGGGTATACTAGTGGTGCGCTCGAATAGCGCAAATGCATGGCGAGCGAGCAGACTCTTTTTACAGAAAAATAGGACAGAAATTACATCCAACTGTAGTGCACAGTGTAACCCTTTCCATTCTCAGTTAGCATCAGAGAATCTAAAGTCTCTGATCCCAGACATGTAGCCCTCTTCTCTGATCCCAGACATGTAGCCCTCTTCTCTCATCCCAGACATGTAGCCCTCTTCTCTGATCCCAGACATGTAGCCTCTTCTCTGATCCCAGACATGTAGCCTCTTCTCTGATCCCAGACATGTAGCCCTCTTCTCTGATCCCAGACATGTAGCCTCTTCTCTGATCCCAGACATGTAGCCTCTTCTCTGATCCCAGACATGTAGCCTCTTCTCTGATCCCAGACATGTAGCCTCTTCTCTGATCCCAGACATGTAGCCTCTTCTCTGATCCCAGACATGTAGCCCTCTTCTCTGATCCCAGACATGTAGCCTCTTCTCTGATCCCAGACATGTAGCCTCTTCTCTGATCCCAGACATGTAGCCTCTTCTCTGATCCCAGACATGTAGCCTCTTCTCTGATCCCAGACATGTAGCCTCTTCTCTGATCCCAGACATGTAGCCTCTTCTCTGATCCCAGACATGTAGCCTCTTCTCTGATCCCAGACATGTAGCCTCTTCTCTGATCCCAGACATGTAGCCCTCTTCTCTGATCCCAGACATGTAGCCTCTTCTCTGATCCCAGACATGTAGCCTCTTCTCTGATCCCAGACATGTAGCCTCTTCTCTGATCCCAGACATGTAGCCTCTTCTCTGATCCCGACATGTAGCCTCTTCCTTCCCATACTGTACCTCTTTCTCTGATCCTCAGACATTTAGCCTCTTCTCTTATCCCAACATATAGCTCGTTCTCTGATCCCAACATGTACCTCTTCTCTGGTCCTGACGGATTTTCAATAGGACCATTTTCTATTGTTGTCTAAATTTCATTTTTTACATTAACTCAAACACAAACACCTAGTAAATATATAGTATAAGTAAAGGATGATTTGTGAAGGAAATCGCAAATAATGAGCGAATGAAAGTTAACAATAACAGATTACCTGAATAAACTTCGAAAAGCATGGTCAAAGAAGCCAGCTGACAAAGCGTCACATTGTTTCAGAAGAAGAGTAGCTATAAATTTTTTGGTTGAAACAAAGTTGCATAAGGCAGGCAGCAGGATTCTCCGCCTCGTTATGGAAAAATACTGTTGAACGCTGTACTAACTTACGTAATTAGAACGTGTGGGGCGAATATTTTTTGACTACGCATAACATACCTATATATATATATACTGAAATCTCATTGAACACTACTGAGTCAAAGCTTCGCTCCCTCGCTCAATAGAGTGCTTCCAACGAAGAGTGGATTTTTTAGAACTACTGTATAGACCCTCCTCAGTCATTTACATACACATACCTTTTCTTCATCTCCCAATAATGTTTACAAATAGTAAAACTGCCTGTTTAGAGAATGGAAAATGGAGAACAGCACTTTTCTCATTCACTCTAATACATTTTACGCCATTTTTTTTGACGTCAAGATTTTGCGGTAGTTCGTCATTAAACGTAGCTAGTTAACGAGCTAAGGTCGACGGTTATTTCCCTGAGCGTTAAGACGGGACTTTCCCCAACTGCAAGCGGCTGTATGGATTCTCATCGTTCTACTAGCAGCAAGCGAAGTCGAAATCAGTCAGAATTGTTGGCTGGTATTACTAACTTGTAGCCAAGCCTATCTAAGATGCCCTCTTTTTCAAGAGCTGAAGAAAAGCTGAAGGAGTTTAATACTCCCAAGGCTCCCAGCATTCGGTATTCTGACAACATCAGGGGATGCAGTTTGGAGTCTTACGGGTTGTGCAGCTCCAGACGGCAGCTAAAACGCTGGCCGTGATAGGCAGTAGCGCCGTAAAACTTGATCCCACGGGCCTGAGATACAACCGTAGCTAAATCAGCCATACCCGTGCAACAATTAGCGGTAAACTGGCGCCCTCGTACCTTTGTGACAAAAATACGCATGCGCTGTTTGTGACGTCGCGTTTACGTGTACTAAAGGCCCACAACCCGCTCTAAACGTCATCATTTGATGACCCTTACCGTGTGTAAAAATATTTTGGTGAAAAACAGCCACAACTCACTTAATTTTCAAGGTATAGCTACCAAAGTTATACATAATAATTTTAAGGCAATTTTACATCATGTGTCAAATTTTTAGAGATATAACTCAATAACTTCATAAATCCTGGCTTAAACACTTTTTTTCTTAAAATTTAAAATATTTCGAGATTCAAATTTCGTGTGCCCACAAAATCTGGCTCATATGAAACTTCTGGTATTAAAGTATCTGTATACCAAGTTATAGAGATAAGGAAAAATAATTTCTCTTTTTTCAGCTTAAACACTTCCAAATTCACTGTCTTGAAGCTCCCAGTTCCATCACCTATAACCACAACAATAACCACAAACCCACAAAATTGTTTTGTCTGTATGTTAATATGACATTAATGTATAATAATACCAATTTTTAGCTTTCTATCTTTTATTAATGCTGTTTTGATGTTAAAATCTCTACGCTCGCTCTAATACTCTAATTGTGCTATCAGGGCTGCAATTAAAGGGGTGGGGGCAATATCCCTTCCTAAGAAAGCCTTTGCCCCCTAGAACTTTTTTAGTACTTGTACAACATTTAGACAATCAACAACTGCAAGGATCCTCTATACACCACAACTTCTTTATGTTTTACTCTCATTGCCCCGTCCTAAAATTTAAGAAGTTGTTTTGCGCCGTCTAGATGTTTCATTCAAACTCTGCTGTGTATGGAATATAAATATTTAAACCTCCCTTTGGCTCAGGATAAGCTCAATCGAGAACCTTGGTTTTAGAGTTTCCAGGATTTATGTTCTTGTGCCAGTCATCCTGCAGGTTCATGTCGGTGTGCCAGTCCTCCTGCAGGATGCATTTGCTGTGTGCAGTCCATCCTGCCAGATGCCGGCTGTGTGTCCAGTCATCCTGCAGGATTCAGTGCGTGTGCCATTCATCCTGCAGGATCATGTGCTGTGTGCCAGTCCATCTGCCGGATGCCGTGCTGTGTGCCCATCAATCCTGCATGATGCATGCGCTGTGTGTCCAGTCACCTGCAGGATGCACTGCTGTGTGCCGGTCATCCTGCAGGATGCACGTGCTGTGTGCCGGTCATCCTGCAGGATGCACGTGCTGTGTGCCGGTCATCCTGCAGGATGCACGTGCTGTGTGCCGGTCATCCTGCAGGATGCACGTGCTGTGTGCCGGTCATCCTGCAGGATGCACGTGCTGTGTGCCGGTCATCCTGCAGGATGCACGTGCTGTGTGCCAGTCATCCTGCAGGATGCACGTGCTGTGTGCCAGTCATCCTGCAGGATGCACGTGCTGTGTGCCAGTCATCCTGCAGGATGCACGTGCTGTGTGCCAGTCATCCTGCAGGATGCATGCGCTGTGTGCCGGTCATCCTGTAGGATGCATGTGCTGTGTGCCGGTCATCCTGCAGGATGCACGTGCTGTGTGCCGGTCATCCTGCAGGATGCATGCGCTGTGTGCCGGTCATCCTGTAGGATGCATGTGCTGTGTGCCGGTCATCCTGCAGGATGCATGTGCTGTGTGCCGGTCATCCTGCAGGATGCATGTGCTGTGTGCCGGTCATCCTGCAGGATGCATGTGCTGTGTGCCGGTCATCCTGCAGGATGCACGTGCTGTGTGCCGGTCATCCTGCAGGATGCACGTGCTGTGTGCCGGTCATCCTGCAGGATGCACGTGCTGTGTGCCGGTCATCCTGCAGGATGCACGTGCTGTGTGCCGGTCATCCTGCAGGATGCACGTGCTGTGTGCCGGTCATCCTGCAGGATGCACGTGCTGTGTGCCGGTCATCCTGCAGGATGCACGTGCTGTGTGCCGGTCATCCTGCAGGATGCACGTGCTGTGTGCCAGTCATCCTGCAGGATGCACGTGCTGTGTGCCAGTCATCCTGCAGGATGCACGTGCTGTGTGCCAGTCATCCTGCAGGATGCATGTGCTGTGTGCCAGTCATCCTGCAGGATGCACGTGCTGTGTGCCAGTCATCCTGCAGGATGCACGTGCTGTGTGCCAGTCATCCTGCAGGATGCACGTGCTGTGTGCCAGTCATCCTGCAGGATGCACGTGCTGTGTGCCAGTCATCCTGCAGGATGCACGTGCTGTGTGCCAGTCATCCTGCAGGATGCACGTGCTGTGTGCCAGTCATCCTGCAGGATGCATGTGCTGTGTGCCAGTCATCCTGCAGGATGCACGTGCTGTGTGCCAGTCATCCTGCAGGATGCATGTGCTGTGTGCCGGTCATCCTGCAGGATGCAAGTGCTGTGTGCCGGTCATCCTGCAGGATGCACGTGCTGTGTGCCGGTCATCCTGCAGGATGCACGTGCTGTGTGCCGGTCATCCTGCAGGATGCACGTGCTGTGTGCCGGTCATCCTGCAGGATGCACTGCTGTGTTCCGGTCAATCCTGCAGGATGCACTTGCTGTGGTGCCTGTTCCTCCTGCAATGCACTTGCGGGGTGGCCAGTCATCCCTGCAGGATCCGTGCTGTGTTCCAGTCATCCTGCATGATTGCACGTGCTGTGTGCCAGTCATCCTGCAGGATGCACGGCTGTTGGCCGATCCATCCTGCAGGATTCATGTGCTTTGTGCCATTCATCCTGCATGATGCACTTCTGTGTGCCATTCATCTGCAGGATTCATGTGCTGTGTGCCGTCATCCTGCAGGATGCAGTGCTGTGTGCCATCATCCTGCTGTGCAGTGCTGTGGTGCCGCATCCTGCAGGATGCACGTGCCTTGTGGCCATTCATCCTGCCGGATCAATGTGCTGGTGGCCATCATCCTGCACGGATGCACTGTTGGGGGGGGCCCCCCCCGGTGTGCCAGTCCTGCCTGCAGGATGCATGGGCTGGTGCCAGTCACCTGCAGGAGCACGTGCCTTGTGGTTCCATCCATCCTGCAGGATGCACGTGCTGTGTGCCAGTCATCCTGCAGGATGCACGTGCTGTGTGCCAGTCATCCTGCAGGATGCACGTGCTGTGTGCCAGTCATCCTGCAGGATGCACGTGCTGTGTGCCAGTCATCCTGCAGGATGCACGTGCTGTGTGCCAGTCATCCTGCAGGATGCACGTGCTGTGTGCCAGTCATCCTGCAGGATATGTTAACCAGTAAGCATGGCCGCCAAGTGTCATATAAAATTATCATGTAGAGATGAACTTAGTGGACCTTTGAAGAGGGCCTCAGCAAGGAGTCAAAACATTGAGAAAGAATTGAATAATATTATCAATTTATTAGCATTAAAAATGATATATACATGTATGTTATGTGTGTGTATACATGTATGTTGTGCGTGTGTATACATGTATGTTGTGCGTGTGTATACATGTATGTTGTGCGTGTGTATACATGTATGTTGTGCGTGTGTATACATGTATGTTGTGCGTGTGTATACATGTATGTTGTGCGTGTGTATACATGTATGTATATACATAAGCAGTGGTATACAGCATCAATAAGCACAGTAATATAGTAGAACTCTCACTCGCAGCATTATAATTGTACTGTACTTGTGTATGTGTGCGTGTGCTTTAGGTTTCCGTCCTTCCAAGTTCTTGGTATTGGTCAGGTATGAATGTAGTCACTATGTGTGATTTTTTTGCCAAGAGTAGTATGTATGGAGTTACGAAAGTCAGTTTACATTAAGAGTGTGTGGTAGGGTGTGTGGCAGGGTCATAGTGTCAGTTAGTCAGCAGACTTTGTATTCAAAAGTTGACAATTATTTTCTGAAAATTGGTAAAGGGTTGTTAAACCTATTTACCAGTGTCGCAATAGACATGTGTGAGTGCTGTGTAGGCAGTATGAGGATTTTAGACAGTGCAGTAATGCCTTCTTCAATTTTGCCTGAACAAAGATTGGAGTGATCTAAGAAGTTCCAACCCCATTCTGGGGTTTGTTTGGGGGCGGGAGGGGGGAATGCTCGTTCCCTCCCCCTGAAGTCATTTTCCCCCATCCCTCAAAATATTCTTAAAAAATTGTAAGCAAAAAGCTAAGTTAATAAGTGAATAATGAAGGAGATTACAAATGCTTATGAGAGTTGTTACCCCCTATAGCGCAAGCTCACTCTCATCTCCCTTAGATTAACCCTTTAACAACGGATAGGGGTCGAGTCGACCCAGTCGTACCGGGGTTTAGATCGGCCCCTTTTTCTCGCGCATGCTTTGCGTATAAGCATTTTTATCTAAATAAATGAATTCAGCTTGAATTTCGTGTCATTTTGATATGTTTTGTGATGGAGTAGCAATAGAAATTTTTCGAGTTACGGCTGAGAGACTTTTACAGCGGTGAAAGTGAAGACTTTGTTGGCACTAAAAGAAAAGTGTCAAGATGAAGTGCTTGCAGAACTGAATGCTGAGAGCTCTGTGAAGACTGCCCTTTAGGAAATAGCACTGCTCAAAATGGCTCTTCATTGCTAATTTCTTCTGAGTACCTCTCTTCTAGGCGGTGTGCTTCTCCATACTATTGATGCTACTACTCCTGCTGAATAGGAATCTTATCTATACATTGTAAATGACAAAATTTAAGGTTTTGAGTTATTCATGATTTAAGTGAACAGCTTAAAATCCTGCATTTCTGTGGCCCCATACTTCAGCCTGCAAAAGGGTTATTTCCTAAAATGAAGCCCTGCCTTGAAACCTACTTCTACTGTAATGAGATTTAAGGTTCCACCAGGGTTACGTGGCACAGATATCTAGCATTGCAACCACACTTCAGAGAGAAGACAGAGTTTCATCCATTTGCTGCCAGCTTCCTGCAGCATCAACACCTGAGGAAGCAGCTGCTCTGTTCCCTTCATGTTGTTCATAGCTATTGGCTAGTAGTTGACTGATGTGGTAGCTTTCCTAGTTACGTTCACAAAAAGATGGGGAATCATCCTTTAAAAAAAAAACCGTGTTCATTCACTAACAATGTCCATCTGGTTTGGACAAAGATGTTGCCAATGGTTGGGATTCCTTCTAAGCACTTATAAAATGATGGATCTTTTTCTGCACCCGTTGAGGACACATCCCTGTGGTGTTCTTTTCTAGCATATGTGATAAGTTTTTACACTTAACATTGGAGGCGCCCAGCTTCGCGTTTTTCTCAATAATCGGCCCCTTAGTGTTAACTACTCCCCATACCAAATGCTAATAGAATGAGTCCCTGGTGTTGTGAACAAGTCGTAGTTATGCTTACTTACTCCCAACGTAAATATCTTTACTTTACTGTCATATGCCCCAAGCATGGCCCATGCAATGGGTCTTACTATGTTTTCTACTGTGTAGTAGTGGCACATAGACACCATGAATTGAGAAAAGGACATGGAGCCAATGCATCTAATGATTCACAAGACCATCATAGCCTTTCCTTCCGCGGTAGTTTTGCTTTATGTTGGAAGTTAACAAAGAGTGCTCTGGACGTGGAGTTTTTTGCGTTTGAACAGAAGTCCCATGAGGGTGAGTGTTCTTTTTGCCTGTTTTATCTTCTTCTCTTCTGAAGACAGTGTCTATTCATTTTAATTCCTTGAGCAAATTATTGTTTGGGGTCGAGATGATTTTGTAATAGCTAAGCTAGTATATAGTAGCGCTGTGTGGTTCACACCTCTGGTGCCTGCACCACAACAATAGTTTACCTTGCCATGTAACCTACCGTTTGCCATGGAACCTCAGTTTTAGCCATGTACCTACATTTAGCCCTGGAACCTACGTTTTAGGCCGTGGAACCTCAGTTTTAGGCCAGGGAAACCTACAGTTAATAACCGTGGAAACCTCAGTTTAGCCATGGAACCCTACAGTTTAGCCCATGTACCCTACAAGTTTAGTAGGAGCCGTGGAAACCTACCAGTTTTAGAGCCATGGAACCTCAGTTTAGCCGTGAAACCTACAGTTTAGCCATGGAACCTACAGTTTAGTTAGGCCATGGAACCTACAACTTCAGAGGCCGAGAATGTAGTGCTCATGAAATATATTTACTAGGTGTAGGAAAAGTTATGTTATCTCAAGGAAAACCCAAGCATGCTCTTCTTAACTACTGCTGAGGCAGGAAGTGGCCTATTGCTTGGCCTTGCATACTCTCTGATTCAATGATGGCCCACTTGGACAAGCAATCAGTGGAACTTAGTCAGACACTGGTCAGAGAGAATGGAGGGAGAACTTTGTTTCAGTGAAACAGCTGATTTTCCAGCAGTTACATTGATAGCAGTGGTGTGGTGGCATGTGGTTTTATAGAACTTAATTATATCATTTGATCACCCCCCCGCCCCTCCCAGTTTGTGGGCACATGTGATCATCTCCTTCAAAGTATTGTGGAGAAAGTTTTTACATTTTGAAGAGATCTCATAATATCTAATTAGTATCTGTAGAAAGTTAACCAACATGGCTAGGTGATAGTTCAAGAAGAAAGAGTTTGGAGCAGCTTGAACAAGAGATTAACTGACTTGTGTTGTCTGTCAGACCACTACCCAAAGCCTAAGGTCCTCCCTTGTCTCCATCTATTACTCAAAGATTGTCATCCTCAAACTGGCCCATAGTACTGGCCTCCAACCACCTTTCTCTTGTCCATAAGGTCGCCAGAAGACCAGCCTCCCAGAGGAGGTGTGGAGGAACTCAAAACGCTTTCTTTGGTCATGACCGCTTCCAATCCCACTTGTCTGTGTTGAAAAGCGGTTCCATGGCAAGGTAGAAGGTGAAGTGTGAGGCGTGCCACAGACTCTGGACCAGCTCAATCATTCTGTCGCAAATGTGCCGTGTTTATTCTTCAAGGAATGCCGCAAAGACAGCACAAGAGAATGAAGTCCCTTTGCTTCTCACCAAGTTGTCTCTCTTGAGACCTCGACAAGGCACATGCTAGAGAAAGCTGTGAAGGTAGCCTCCCACTCAGAAGTGTCTTCTCACTCACGAGACCCCTCGCTATCTACTGTTTTGATTGCAAAGTCTCTTATATGTCGTGACTTGCACAGTGACCATTTCATAAGGAAAACAATTGTGAGTTTAGCAAGGTGGCAGCTCCAGACACCAGAAGAAGCTTCTGAGAATCTGATTCCCTTGAGAGCATCAGCAGTGGCCTTATCAGAGCTGTTTACAGACATCCGGGCGCCCAAGCAGAGGTAGAGGCCCAGGGCACTCTGTAAGCTAACACATCCACACCTCCTTCAATAGCTCCACTCCCTCTTGGACAAACAAAAGCAACAGCTACTACTTCCACCAAGAGCAAATCAAGTTCAACAAAAGATAGACAGCTTACAGCTCAGGAGAAGAGCTTGTCTGTAGCTACTGCAGAGGTCCATAGTATCGTAGACTACACTGAGAGATTTGTAGGCCATTGTGTCAGACAACGCGGTAATGAAGCATGTCACACTGAATCAGGAGGAGAATACAAGCAAGAGGTAGAGAACACAGCAAGTCAGGGAGGATCCTGGAGGCCAGTGGAGTAGGCAGACAGGGAGTAGAGGTGAGGTGCGATGAGGCACTACAGTACTCTTCAGTCCAGAGCCACGATCCTTCGACTATCTTCTAGCCCAGAGCCCATTGTCAGTGAGGGGTGAGGGACCACACACAGCAGAGGTCAACCAAACCCCGAGGTTACCTTGACTACTAAACTAACTAACAAAGAGACAACTAGACTTAGACTGTAGTAGTCAGTGATGAGGTCTCTGTGATGAATCAGTCGTCAAGTGTTGAGGTAACCATCAGGACCTGGGAATATCGTATCCATTACCCACCACTGTGCGGTGGACGTCCATTAACTAACTGTGTCAGTATACGGGCAGCATTAAGCAGGTAGTCCCTTCCTGTGTCTTTCTCCCTCTCTCCTTCTCTACTAGGCAGGCCCTGGTAAAGTGTGGGCAGGAAGAAGCGTCCTTTAGGCCATACTAATCAATTCAGTGAGTGAAGTTATTATAGCTGACCAATAGAAATATTGTTGAAAATAGACAGGGAGGGTAAGAAAACAACAGTACTGGTGATCATTTGGAACCTGTTTTATCCCACTCTCTTCATGGCTACTGATAAAGAAGACAATATTTCTGCACTAGTTAGGGACAGTAATAAGATCTGCGATGTGACAAGAATGGAGCAATGTTCAGGTGCATGAGGTCCAGCAAGGTGAAAGGTCCGGATACTGGGGATGGCAGTAGTAGAATGAAGTGATGGTTTGTGAGGATAACAATAGATGTACTATTCTAGTATAATGACTAGAATCAAGTATTTGCGGCGTATTGAACAAGATGGGTAATGGAGAGTCTTCACATATCTGCATACCCACAAGGCAACCTCTATGTCACGACTATGATAAGATTGTATCCGAGTCTTCAGTAATGATGGTGTCTTACTACGATCCTTTGGCTGTGATGATGGTGGAGTGAAGAAACTAAACAAGCCTCGTGGTGTGTGTGTATCTGGTCAGTATGTGTATGTCACTAACCATTATGGTCATAATGTGTCAGTATTTACTACAGAAGGAGAGTATGTCACTTCATTTGGTCACTGTGGTGATAAGGATGGTGAATTTGTTTATCCTTATGGTATATGTGCTGGTAACTATATATATATAGCAGATTTTCGCAACAACAGAGTTCAGTGTTTTTAATCAATTGTTACTTATGAAGATGAGTTCACTTTCATGAATCAGTGATATATCTGTTATACTTATTTATGGTCATGTGTGAATTTAGTAAGTTTTTACAACGTAAATTGAGAGAAGCAAAGTGTGACTCTTTCCATGAGTGTTTTCTAGAAGACGTTTCTTAAGATTTTAACACTATTTTACATAACTACATACTTCCTTAGTCCATGCCACATTTTTTTATCCACCCTAACACTTGTTTGCAAAATTCTATTACCTATACCAGAATAGCTTCATTTAAATAACAAAAGTTAGTAAATGTAATTGAAACATATGAAGTATCAGCTTAAGGCAAAATATGATGAAAACTGCACTGCACATAAGTCCATGTTTACCTGGCAATTCCACATCAGTGTGCTGACTTACCTACATCATTAGTTAGCTAACCCACTATCTAGGAGGATATTGAGGCAAACATTGACTGATCAGGACATCTAGGAGGATATTGAGGCAAACATTGACTGATCAGGATATCTAGGAGGATATTGAGGCAAACATTGACTGATCAGGATATCTAGGAGGATATTGAAGCAAACATTGACTGATCAGGATATCTAGGAGGATATTGACACAAACATTGACTGATCAGGATATCTAGGAGGATATTGAAGCAAACATTGACTGATCAGGATATCTAGGAGGATATTGAGGCAAACATTGACTGATCAGGATATCTAGGAGGATATTGAGGCAAACATTGACTGATCAGGATATCTAGGAGGATATTGAAGCAAACATTGACTGATCAGGATATCTAGGAGGATATTGACACAAACATTGACTGATCAGGATATCTAGGAGGATATTGAAGCAAACATTGACTGATCAGGATATCTAGGAGGATATTGAGGCAAACATTGACTGATCAGGATATCCAGGAGGATATTGAAGCAAACATTGACTGATTATGATATGTAGGAGATATTGAGGCTAACATTGACTGATCAGGATATCTAGGAGGATATTGAGGCAAACATTGACTGATCAGGATATCCAGGAGGATATTGAAGCAAACATTGACTGATTATGATATGTAGGAGATATTGAGGCTAACATGGACTGATCAGGATATCTAGGAGGGGATGGTGAAGAAACATATTATGCCATATTGGAGACTCCAGACTGTAATCATTTAATGGATCTTTTGCCCACTGTGTAAGGTGTATATCTGCACCAAGGTGTGTGTGTATATCTGCACCAAGGTGTGTGTGTATGTCTGCACCAAGGTGTGTGTGTATATCTGCACCAAGGTGTGTGTGTATTCATGCCCAATGATGATAGACTTAGTGTACACTCTCTTCTTGAATATATGTTAATAAGCTTGAATTAACACCAAGGCTGCTGGACATCTTGACAGCCAGGGGGAAAGGGTAAAAAAAATAAAATGAAGTGTACTCTAGTGTTAAATTGCTAGTCTAGTCTTATATAGAGTAGAGAGCGGACAAAGGGTGTGGCACATTTACACACGTAGCGCCTATGAATTGATTGTTTTTTATCCAAGCTATTCTTTGGAAATTATTTAGTATAGGTGGATGTACCAGGACCCTTACTTACACATTTTAATTAATTTCATGCCTTTTTAGATCGTTGCAATCATCTTTGTAATTGGATTGGCCAAGTCTCTTGGAATTGTTCGGTTTCCCAACCCCAGTATCACACAATGTCGCAAGGTAATGGTTGACTCTTACAAATATACACAAAGTGTTGTGACTGAGTTATAATTGTAAGATAAGTGACAACACAGCATTTAAACCATTCAGAAATTTACAAATTCAGGATTAAGGATATAGTAAGAGGTGGGGCTCACACTGAGACTGACCTCACACTGAGACTGGCCTCACACTGAGACTGACCTCACACTGAGACTGACCTCACACTGAGACTGACCTCACACTGAGACTGACCTCACACTGAGACTGACCTCACACTGAGACTGACCTCACACTGAGACTGGCCTCACACTGAGACTGACCTCACACTGAGACTGGCCTCACACTGAGACTGACCTCACACTGAGACTGACCTCACACTGAGACTGACCTCACACTGAGACTGACCTCACACTGAGACTGACCTCACACTGTGAGACTGGCCTCACACTGAGACTTACCTCACATTGAGACTGACCTCACACTGACTTCACACTGAGACTGGCCTCACATTGAGACTGACCTCACATTGAGACTGACCTCACATTGAGACTGACCTCACATTGAGACTGACCTCACACTGACTTCACACTGAGACTGGCCTCACACTGAGACTGACCTCACACTGAGACTGACCTCACACTGAGACTGACCTCACACTGAGACTGACCTCACACTGAGACTGGCCTCACACTGAGACTGACCTCACACTGAGACTGACCTCACACTGAGACTGACCTCACACTGAGACTGACCTCACACTGAGACTGGCCTCACACTGAGACTTACCTCACATTGAGACTGACCTCACACTGAGACTGGCCTCACACTGAGACTGGCCTCACATTGAGACTGGCCTCACATTGAGACTGACCTCACACTGACTTCACACTGAGACTATTCTTGGGGACTTTCAAAAAGTTCTCACAAGAAGTAATGACACCTTACCAATTTAAGTAAGGCTGAAACATGAGTTACTGTAATTATGCATGGGTAGTTCATTGTGTAATATGGTGTCTATCCTTCTATGTAATATGGTGTCTATCCCTTTATGTAATTTGCAAGCGAGCGAAGTGAGTGAGACACTCTCAGGGGTAACACAATTGAAAATCGGGGATGTTTGTTTATATATATGCTTGGACGTACGTATGTCATTTTGTACTTTGACCCTCGCGTATTTTCGTGTTAGTTCAGTGTTCGACCCTGTCCCTAACTCACTAAATAGAATCCTCTGGTTTATCAATCATTACCTATATCACCCTACAAATTGAATTGTTTACCGCTTTGAAATTTGTTGTGGGTGCAGTTAAAACTCAAAAACTTACAGGAGTTCCATTTCTGTTTGAGGTAGTGGCAGTGGTAAGTTAATACGCTATTTTTCATAGTTATAAGCCCTAGCAACAGTATTTACTTGAAAATTCACTGTCCACTGGACTGACCATGAAGGTAAGTCTTGTGTAGGTATGTTGGTTGTGTGAAAATGTTGTGTGTTACAACTATTACTAAGAATATCATAAAGAAAAAGTTTAAATAACGTTACTTTTAATTTGTTGCTTAATTTATTTTTCAATTCAAACAGTTGCGGGGAGTGGTTACTATGTGCGGGGAGTGGTTACTATGTGCGGGGAGTGGTTACTATGTGCAGGGAGTGGTTACTATGGTATTGAATGCCTTTCTGTATGTATGCAATTCAAAAACTCGGCTTTTTTTTTTTCTTCGTAGCTTGAGTGTTAAAAGTTAAAACCAATTGTTTAACAATAGTGTACTTTTAGGCTCACTCGCCATTTGTGCCCAAGCAAACCACTAGTAGTATGGTGTTTATCCCTCTATGTAGTATGGTGTCTATCCCTCTATGTAGTATGGTGTCTATCCCTCTATGTAGTATGGTGTCTATCCCTCTATGTAGTATGGTGTCTATCCCTCTATGTAGTATGGTGTCTATCCCTCTATGTAGTATGGTGTTTATTCCTCTATGTAGTATGGTGTCTATCCCTCTATGTAGTATGGTGTTTATCCCTCTATGTAGTATGGTGTCTATCCCTCTATGTAATATGGTGTCTATGTATAAATGTGTGTTTTAGGTGTGGCCATTGCCATTGTTCTACATTCTAAATCTAGTATTTGGACTCGGTAGTACTAAGAAATTGAAGTAAGTATCTTGTGGGTGTGGTTACTATATATGGTGGGTGTGGTTGCATTGTGTGGTTACAGTGTAGTCATGTGTTGGGTGTGGTTAGCTTATCTATGTGGTGGGTGTGGTTAGCTTATCTGTGTGGTGGGTGTGGTTAGCTTATCTGTGTGGTGGGTGTGGTTAGCTTATCTGTGTGGTGGGTGTGGTTAGCTTATCTACGTGGTGGATGCAGTTAGCTTATCTATGTGGTGGGTGTGGTTAGCTTATCTATGTGGTGGGTGTGGTTAGCTTATCTATGTGATGGGTTTGGTTACAATGAAATGTTTAGTTTTATTTTCTGTGTACAGCTTACCGATGTTTACAGTTCTCCGCAGATTCTCCCTGGTCTTCATCACTGTGGGGCAAATTTATGTCCTGGAGTAAGTTTTTGAAGCTATATTATAGTTGATTAGCAAGAAAGAAGCCTTCTTCCCCCCCCCCCCCCCCCCCCCCCCCCCCCCCACACACACACACACACACAGTGGCACTTAACTTGCGCAAATTAGGAGTGCAGTAGTATAAGGTATTTAATCCATGGGTTCCCTCTCCTTCTCTCTTTCTTCCTGAGTCATCTCAGTTTTTCTTATTCCTCTTTTAACTCATGGATTATCTTCTCCTCCTTTGTCTATCTCTCCTGCTCCTCAGTATCTCTGTCCTTTTTCACCTTTTTTTCCTTGCACCTTCTACTGAAGATGACATTTTACCCCGCCACACTGCGGCGCCTGATGTACTAATTTTAGGTAATTAGAAATGCTGTCTCAAGGTATTTTTATGTGTATTTCATTCACTTTTTCATTGAAGTAGTTACATCAGTCAGCCTTTTCTCACCTGCTTCTATTTTTCCTGACCCTCGTGTTCTCCTGCTTCTCTGCCTTCCTACTACCCATGATTTGTGGTGGATTATGGCTAGCTACTGTAAAGTGAACACTCTTTCTTAACTCAGTTCAGCCAATGAATTATTCAAGGTTATAGACACCCAGTGTTCAGTTGTGGAGGTGGGAGGGGAGGGGGTTGTGTGTCGGTGACTGACAACGGTGTGTGTGTGTGTGTATTCATGAAGAAATTAATGAGCTGAGTTGGTGAAGTGTTGTCATTGTATGAATCATAAATTGTCATTATTTCTGGAATGGGTAAAGTGTCAAGTTGCACAACCTAATAGTTGACAAGTAAAAGCATTAAAAGACAAGAAAAAAGTACATACATTCATTCTATTTGAACAAATGACCGTCAACTTTGCAGTTGTGCACACTTCCCATCAAACCATCCAGAACTAAAGACTTATAATTAACCTTTGTATCCTCTTCTTTCTTTCTTTTCCCCCGAGGTCTTGCCTTATCTCAGCATGCCCCTAAATTTCAAATTCAGTGTGTGATAAACACCACACACTTGGGCTCAAGAAACTAGAAACAATAACTAAAAATTTTAATTTAAAAAAAATGTAATATTAGTCAATTCTTGGCATATAGCTGAGCTATCTTGCTCGCCATTTGTGCCGAAGCACACCGCTAGTGTATCGTTAGCCATTGCCTATAAGCAATGTTTAATTGATGTTTTGTTGGTAATTTTTGTTGTAGTCACTATGAGTCTATGCGTGTTAACTTCACCATTTTACTGATGGTGAGCGGTGCCATCATTGCAGCTCTGTAAGTATGTATGTGTGCATGTATGTATGTATGTATGTATGTGTGTATGTATGTGTTGATGTTTTTGGTATGTATGTGTGTTAGGAATGATATGGCGTTTGATTTAGCCGGCTATATATTTATTCTTATTAATGACTTTACGACAGCAGCCAGTTGTAAGTGATGAGTTATTGGTTGTATGATTGTGTGTGTGTGTGTGTGTGTGTGTTGTAAGTGATGAGTTATTGGTTGTATGTGTGTGTGTGTTGAGTAGTAATTGTGTATGTTGAAAGTGTGATTATTCTATTCAGCTAATCTTGGTGTTTTCTAACTCATAACATCTTCCTGTGCAAATCTTCTAATGCTATAAAAATACTGGAACACGAGTTATGAAGGAATTCGTTTCTGCTCAGTTATTAAGTACTCTTTAGTAATGTTATAGCAGCAACTGTGTCTCTTTCTTATGCCACACAGTGACAGAAGTCCAGGAAGGGATGCTGAGAAGCTTTATTCTGCTCAGGAAATGAGTAAATATACATTTCCTTTTAAGATTCTTAAGCCCATCTTTACTTCTGTGATAGGCACAAGCAAAAAGCAGGTGGCATGTAATAGTTGCTATAAACTAAAGGTTGTTTGCTACTGTGAGTGGCCACAGTCTCTCTAGTGTACTGCTCCAGTATGTCACACTTAATGGAGTATACTGTGGGGTAGTAAATATGCAGTATTAGTCAGAAGGCTGAGCCTAAGTTTTGGAGGTTTAGCAACTCACAGTGGAACTAAATATGAACATTTAAAACTAACTATCTTATTTCTGTATGTAGTAAGTTCATTAAACAAAATTGTTCTAACATAACACGAAATTTATTTCTCTTGCAGCTATTTATAGCAAGAAGAAGCTCAACACTGAGGTACAGTTGTTGTATCATTCTTTCATTCAATAGTTTTATTTTAAATTGTTCATTTAATTAGATGTCCAAATCTGAGATCTTATTTTATAACTCACTGGTTTCTCTCTTGCCTGCCCTTTCATTCGCTGCCATCACTGGAGACTTAAACAAGGTTAGCTTCAACAATAATAATATAGCTCCCTGAACAAGGTTAGCTTCAACAGTGTGATATAGCTCCCTGAACAAGGTTAGCTTCAACAGTGTGATATAGCTCCCTGAACAAGGTTAGCTTCAACAGTGTGATATAGCTCCCTGAACAAGGCTAGCTTCAACAGTGTGATATAGCTCCCTGAACAAGGTTAGCTTCAACAGTGTGATATAACTCCCTGAACAAGGTTAGCTTCAACAATAATAATATGGCTCCCTGAACAAGGCTAGCTTCAACAGTGTGATATAGCTCCCTGAACAAGGTTAGCTTCAACAGTGTGATATAACTCCCTGAACAAGGTTAGCTTCAACACTGTGATATAGCTCCCTGAACAAGGTTAGCTTCAACAGTGTGATATAACTCCCTGAACAAGGTTAGCTTCAACACTGTGATATAGCTCCCTGAACAAGGTTAGCTTCAACAGTGTGATTATATAGCTCCCTGAACCTCCCTGAACATGGTTATCTTCAACAGTGTGGTATAGCTCCCTGAACAGGGTTATCTTCAACAGTGTGATATAGCTCCCTGAACAAGGTTAGCTTCAACAGTGTGATTATAGCTTCCTGAACAAGGTTAGCTTCAACAGTGTGATTATAGCTCCCTGAACAGGGTTATCTTCAACAGTGTGATATATCTCCCTGAACAAAGTTAACTTCAGCAGTGGTGATATATCTCATTGTGAAGATATCTAGGGTGGAATAAACAAATATATATATATATATCAGAGTGTGATACGGTGAAATACGAGCAGGCTAATTTATTTTAACGAGCCAAAGGCGAGTGAAAATAAAGCCTGAGAGTGAAATATCTAGCCATATCACTCTGCCAGAGTGTAATAAGTGGTTTATTCCACACTAGATATCTTCACTGAAGTAGTTTTTTGGTAATTCATGGTGTAAAGTTGGCGAAAACTCACTAGGGGCTCCCCACAATGAGATAGCACTATGTGGTATCGTGAGTTCTCAAGGGTCACGTACCTAAAAATATCATTGTGAAGATATCTAGCGTGGAATATATATATTATATATATATATATATATATAGCTACTATGTATATATTTGCCTTGGGGGTGTTTTGTGTGTCTAGGCATACAACTTTGAAGGTTGGAATGACCCTTTCTTTCTGGTTGGATTTGTAGCTTCTTGTCTGATGGGGTGAGTTCCAGTAAAATAATATCTGGAAGCTAGAAGTTAATCAATTTTCCTCCAATTTTTCATTATAATCACTCCCCTCTATTAGCTTTACTAATTAGTACCTCACTTTGTGAATTATGATTTAGTGGAAATTTTTATTTCATTTTTGCAATTAATAGTGCGTGAATTGGGGGATAACTGGGCTTTATTGGAAAGGTGTTTAACTTTAGTCCACCATTTATCTGGTATTAATAATAAAAATGATTAAGAGTAGGTGTGGTCATATTGGTGGGTGTTGTCATTAGGTGGTTGTGGTATGGCTGTATTTGTAGGTTTGTGTTGATGTATGCAACAGTTCTAGTGAATCAACTGACGTCTCCTCTGACGGTAGCTGTCGTCGGATGCATTAAAGTAAGACTATACATATTTATATAGAGGAGGTTATCACACCTAAACTCACTATTTGTTACTAATAATTTTGTTATTACGCTAGGCCAATATCTATACAAAAAACAACAACAACAAAAATTCTAATTTGTGTTGCAAATTACATTAAACAATTTATTGTGGTGGTCTGTTCATTTTATGCGCCGAGAATAACTTTAATTTTCTATAGAATGTTCTAGTTCCCTATAGCTGTTATTTGGTGTGTGTGTGTGTATGTGTGTGCGTGTATAGAATGTTCTAGTTCCCTATAGCTGTTATTTGGTGTGTGTGTGTGTGTGCGTGTATAGAATGTTCTAGTCACCTATAGTGGTATCTTTATTGGGGGAGATTACGTGTTTGAAATTTTCAACTTCGTTGGCATAAACATCAGGTGAGTTTAGACGGAGTAATTTCAATTCACTTTCAGTATGCATGCGCAAGAGGGTTATAATAGTTGTTCTGTCTGTCTGTCATGCTCTGATTTTTGGAGATTACAGACAATTAATTGTTAATTTAAGCTCAGAACATTATTTTAAGGCATTGCGAATATAATATTTGATTATAAATGAACTTTTACATAGTATACAAAAAAACAAGACGTTTCAATCCCGTAGGATCTTCATCAGTTGGACAATGAAAACAAATGAAGTGTTCAACTGATGAAGAAAATGTCTTGTTTTTTTTAATTATATACTATGTAAAAATATTCAGAATATAAAGCACCATGTAAAATAATGAGTCTTACTCTTTATGATATTTTAAGGCATTGTGGTGCTGCTTTTTTTAATTGGGAAACGCAAAGCTATCAGCTCCACGTATACTAGCTTTGTGGGTAACGCCCCCTTTTGTCACATGATAATTACGTGAGATAATTATTTTTCTTTATAGCTACTGAGAAGTTAACTAAGTGCTCAAATTGGGGGTTCAGATTGAAACTACTGGTGGGTGTCACTTGCATGATTAGCTTCTTTTATTAACCCTCAGCGCACATGCGTGAGAGGGTTGCAGTACTCAGTTTGTCTGTCATTCTGTCACATAACAAAAGGCAGATCTGAAGATGGTAGCCTCCCAAAGATTGAAACAAGCATCAAAATGTTGCAATGGGCATTTTAAGTGTGCCAGAATTTTTCAAGTTTCGACTTTTTTTTTCTCCAGAAAAAGCAAGTAATTTTTAGGCTGTATGATCATAAGCTATTGTGGGTAATGCCCCCTATAGTCATGCCATACTCACATGAGCAAATAATTTCTTTGCTGGCCCTGCGGTAGTTTTGCATTACTCAGCATTTTTCTCTACATTGAATTTATTAGCATGTAGCTAACTAGTTATTCAGTAGAACTGCCTCACCTTACCTCAATACGGCTCTGACTGCTTTGTGTGTTCTGAACAGGTCCGAATAAAAAAAATAGCACAATAATTAATTGTTGTTCTGAGTAAATTCATACATAATATCTAACGACGCACTATTGTAAATTCTAATTTAATATAACAATGATATTAACACTCGTTGTCTATATAAAAATATGCTTGTCTGTCAGTAAAAATGGCAATAGTGTGTGTTTCATGAATAATTTATTAGCTGCACAGCGTCGGTTTGGTAAAGTGTTGTCACTGTCTGTTTGGTAAAGCATTATCAAAATTGGTTTGGTAAAACGTCGTCAGTAACAATGCTGGTGGTACTGTGTGTATTCATGAATAATTTTGTTAGCTGTAACATAAGGTAGGGCTATCATCCTCTACCTGCCACACAGTGGCGCTTGAATGCAGTAGCATAAGGTAGAGCTATCATCCTCTTCTAGTTACACAAGTTCACCTTTTTCCCACTTACTTTTCTTGACCCTCATATTCTTGAATACACCACACACCTGTCATCATCGTCATCATTATAGATGACGCTTTACTCACCAGGCATGGCTTTATTCACAACACACCATGTGTCCCTGCCCTCAAAGCGGGGGACACTAAGTTTATGATGTCCCTCTCTGGAGGACCTAAGCAATTTACAGTCCCTGGAGACTGTACTGATGATGCTTTACCAACCCAGTACTGCATTCAAGCGCGCCACTGTGTGGCAGGTAGAGGATGATAGCTCTACCTTATGCTACTGCATTCAAGCGCCACTGTGTGGCAGGTAGAAGATGATAGCTCTACCTTATGCTACTGCATTCAAAGAGGATGATAGCTCTTGGCAGGTAGAGGATGATAGCCCTACCTTATGTTACTGCATTCAAGCGCCACTGTGTGGCAGGTAGAGGATGATAGCTCTACCTTATGCTACTGCATTCAAGCGCCACTGTGTGGCAGGTAGAGGATGATAGCTCTACCTTATGCTACTGCATTCAAGCGCCACTGTGTGGCAGGTAGAGGATGATAGCTCTACCTTATGCCACTGCATTCAAGCGCCACTGTGTGGCAGGTAGAGGATGATAGCTCTACCTTATGCTACTGCATTCAAGCGCGCCACTGTGTGGCAGGTAGAGGATGATAGCTCTACCTTATGCTACTGCATTCAAGCGCCACTGTGTGGCAGGTAGAGGATGATAGCTCTACCTTATGCTACTGCATTCAAGCGCCACTGTGTGGCAGGTAGAGGATGATAGCCCTACCTTATGCTACTGCATTCAAGCGCCACTGTGTGGCAGGTAGAGGATGATAGCTCTACCTTATGCTACTGCATTCAAGCGCGCCACTGTGTGGCAGGTAGAGGATGATAGCCCTACCTTATGTTACTGCATTCAAGCGCGCCCATTCAAGCGCCACTGTGTGGCAGGTAGAGGATGATAGCTCTACCTTATGCTACTGCATTCAAGCGCGCCCATTCAAGCGCCACTGTGTGGCAGGTAGAGGATGATAGCCCTACCTTATGCTACTGCATTCAAGCGCGCCCATTCAAGCGCCACTGTGTGGCAGGTAGAGGATGATAGCTCTACCTTATGCTACTGCATTCAAGCGCCACTGTGTGGCAGGTAGAGGATGATAGCCCTACCTTATGCTACTGCATTCAAGCGTGCCACTGTGTGGCAGGTAGAGGATGATAGCTCTACCTTATGCTACTGCATTCAAGCGTGCCACTGTGTGGCAGGTAGAGGATGATAGCCCTACCTTATGCTACTGCATTCAAGCGTGCCACTGTGTGGCAGGTAGAGGATGATAGCCCTACCTTATGCTACTGCATTCAAGCGCCACTGTGTGGCAGGTAGAGGATGATAGCCCTACCTTATGCTACTGCATTCAAGCGCCACTGTGTGGCAGGTAGAGGATGATAGCTCTACCTTATGCTACTGCATTCAAGCGCGCCACTGTGTGGCAGGTAGAGGATGATAGCTCTACCTTATGCTACTGCATTCAAGCGCCACTGTGTGGCAGGTAGAGGATGATAGCCCTACCTTATGCTACTGCATTCAAGCGTGCCACTGTGTGGCAGGTAGAGGATGATAGCTCTACCTTATGCTACTGCATTCAAGCGTGCCACTGTGTGGCAGGTAGAGGATGATAGCCCTACCTTATGCTACTGCATTCAAGCGTGCCACTGTGTGGCAGGTAGAGGATGATAGCCCTACCTTATGCTACTGCATTCAAGCGCCACTGTGTGGCAGGTAGAGGATGATAGCCCTACCTTATGCTACTGCATTCAAGCGCCACTGTGTGGCAGGTAGAGGATGATAGCTCTACCTTATGCTACTGCATTCAAGCGCGCCACTGTGTGGCAGGTAGAGGATGATAGCCCTACCTTATGTTACTGCATTCAAGCGTGCCACTGTGTGGCAGGTAGAGGATGATAGCTCTACCTTATGCTACTGCATTCAAGCGTGCCACTGTGTGGCGTGCCACTGTGTGGCAGGTACTTGATAGTATAGTATAATAAAGCTCCAAAGGCATAAACCCTCAATGCTAGTAAAGTGGAACCTCTCTACAAAGTGGCTCCTAAAGCAGCCTGACTCTCAACAACAGCCAATATGAATGGAATGAAATGGTTTATTGCAATAGGAAATGACCTCTGAAAGCAGCCTAACCATTTACAAGGGCCAAGAGACTTGCCTCCAAGTGCTGCCTTTCTAGAGAGGTTTCATTATATACACTAACTATTACAAAATTATTTCTCAGACCAATCAGATATCAGATTTGCTGAAGCTAAACGTGAGAGCGACACTCACTGATAGTTCCAACGCAATACTCCAATTCAAGCACTCCTTAACTTTTTAGCATTAAATTGCGATGTGACAATAGAGATGTTACTTGCAAAAGTTAGTACTTATGTTGAGCTGATAGCTTCACGTTCTGTCAAAAATCAGCCTGAAACTTAAAGAAGTAGCAAAGTTCTGATTCAAGAAGTTCATTGTTCTGAGTTAGTTCATAACTAAATCTATGGTTAGTTGTCAGTAATCCCAAAATCAGAACGTGACAGACAGACGAACAAACAGGAAGGCTACTATTATCCTATCCTATCGTGCATGCACGCTGAGGGTTAATATTATTCAAGTTTGGAAATGTTAAATTTGTTGTTTTTCTTTAGTGTGTTTGCGAGTATAACATATTCTCTGTTCAAGCTGAGGGAACAGTCCAAGATGTATCGTTCAGAGTCCATGACGACTGCTCCTGCTAATACCAACAATGTCTGACAATCACAGCTTCTTACATTCACTTCTCAATAATTTATTTTTATAGATACCAATTCTATTTATAGATACAAATTTTATTTCTAAATACAAAACTATTCAATTTTTCCATCACTCATTCTATTGCACTAAACAAGTAGTTCAATTTTGTTCTGACTTTTGCACTGAAACCAAAAGAATATTAATTTTTCACTAGTATCATTTAGTGCTTTGTTTTATTGTTCTATATCAGTTTGCGATGGGGTAAAACATTTAGTAGTGACTTATCAATTTCTGTCGGAAATTTATTTGGCAACCAGGTAAGTATTGATCTATCAGTTTGTCTAGTAGGTATTGATCTAGGAGTGTGTCTGGTAGGTATTGATCTAGGAGTGTGTGTGGTAGGTATTGATCTAGGAGTGTGTCTGATAAGTATTGATCTATCAGTTTGTCTGGTAGGTATTGATCTAGGAGTGTGTCTGGTAGGTATTGATCTAGGAGTGTGTCTGGTAGGTATTGATCTAGGAGTGTGGTAGGTATTGATCTAGGAGTGTGTGTGGTAGGTATTGATCTAGGAGTGTGTCTGGTAGGTATTGATCTAGGAGTGTGTGTGGTAGGTATTGATCTAGGAGTGTGTCTGGTAGGTATTGATCTATCAGTTTGTCTGGGTAAGTATTGATCTAGGAGTGTGTGTGTAGTATTGATCTAGGAGTGTGTGTGGTAGGTATTGCTCTAGGAGTGTGTGTTGTAAGTATTGATTATCAGTTTGTATGGTAGGTATCTGATCTAGGAGTGTGTCTGGTAGGTATTGATCTAGGAGTGTGTCTGGTAGGTATTGTAGGTCTGGTAGGTATTGATCTAGGAGTGTCTGGTAGGTATTGATCTAGGAGTGTGTGTGGTAGGTATTGATCTAGGAGTGTGTCTGGTAGGTATTGATCTAGGAGTGTGTCTGGTAGGTATTGATCTAGGAGTGTGTCTGGTAGGTATTGTAGGTCTGGTAGGTATTGATCTAGGAGTGTATGGTTAGGGATTGTGATCTAGGAGTGTGTGTGTAGGTATTGATTCAGGGAGTGTCTGGTAGGTATTGATCTAGGAGTGTTGTCGGAGGTATTGTGGTGGGTTAGGTATTGATCTAGGGGGTGTGGGAGGTATGATCTAGGAGTGTGGTGTGGTAGGATTGATCTAGGAGTGATGTGTGGAGGTATGATCTAGGGTGTGTGTGGTAGGTATGGATCTAGGAGTGTGTGTGGAGGTATTGATTAGGAGTGTCCGTCTGGTGGGTATGGATCTAGGAGGTGTTGGTAGGATTGACTAGGAGTGTGTCTGGTAGGTATTGTAGGTCTCGGTAGGAGAATTGATCTAGGGAGTGTGTGTGGAGGTATTGATCTAGGAGGTGTCTGGTAGGTATGATCTAGGAGGTGTGTGGAGGTATGATTAGGGAGGTTGTGTGGTGGTAGGTATTGATCTAGGAGTGTGTCTGGTAGGTATTGATCTAGGAGTGTGTCTGGTAGGTATTGATCTAGGAGTGTGTCTGGTAGGTATTGATCTAGGAGTGTGTGTGGAGGTATTGATCTAGGAGTGTGTCTGGTAGGTATTGATCTAGGAGTGTGTCTGGTAGGTATTGATCTAGGAGTGTGTCTGGTAGGTATTGATCTAGGAGTGTGTGTAGTAGGTATTGA
>WLWD01004175.1_pt1 | contig 58699 bp, 44 predicted proteins | sample 6712731 | NCBI WGS metagenome assembly WLWD01 (sample SAMN12718690, study PRJNA576275) | sponge metagenome | isolation source: marine sponge | host: Mycale hentscheli | place: New Zealand: South Island, Marlborough, Capsize Point | collected 2014-11-01 | reverse complement strand
AAAAAGATCAATGAGCTAACAATTTTTTATAATTATAACTTATTTATAAACCTTGTGATAGAATTGTCATGGTAGTTTCGTGAGGTCCTCGGACTATCTCAGATGTGGAGTTATCAGTGGTAGTCAGAGTGGCAATGTTGGGTGTCAGTGTGGTTGTCAAATGGTAGTGCTAGCTGACTGTGGCACTAGCCAGGAGATGAGATAGGGTAACTGGCACATCTTGTGCTAAAAATTCACTATTTTGTGCCTGTGTTCTTCATGTAGATGTGAGTGACTGACCACACATGCAAGTGCATCCTGAGAAAACTCCTCCAGACCTGGTCAACTTCTGCATCCAGCCCTTTGTCACACAGGTGACCAGTACAAGTGTATGTGCAGATGACCATGCCCCTGCTACCCTGGCTGCTCTGTCTTCCACCGCTAGGAGCAAAGGATTCAGGGTGGAGAGATATGTGCGTCCTCCTGTGTGTGTGAGTTGCAGGCTAGCAGTACCAGTTGGTGTGTCGTGCCTACTTCTGTGTCCAGATCTAAACGTTCAGACAGAAATGAGGTTTGAGGTTAGTGTATGTGGTGGGCGTGGCACTGTGGACCAGCAGGTGTATCACGGTACTGTGCATGGCAGTACAGACAGCAGAGACACAGTGTTGGCACTGCTGAACCCTGGCATGTGGGATAGAAGTATGGGCGCCCAATGTGTGTCATCAACCCAGGTTCTCGGTAGCTATGCTGGAGCTACGCTGCAAACTGGTCAGGTTCAGGAGTGTTGGATGAAATATAGTCCAGTTCTGGCTCAGTGTCACCAAGTCTGTGTGAATATCATTCGCTGGACTGGTGTGAAACCAGTGAGCCTCAAGTGGGTGGAGCTGTGGGGTGGGCTTGCTACAAGCTGCTCCAAAAGTGAACAAGTAACTTATCAGAGAGGACGTTGCATGTTGACAGATAAAGGACCCGCAGGCAATGAATTAAGCCTTCCTCATTTCTTTGCAAGTGACCCAGAGAATCCAGCTCAGCCCGAGTCCCTCAATGATCACAATGTAACAGGAGTTAAGTCAAACAATGTCAGAGGCTCTGTGGTAGCCGGCACTGGTAGTGACGTGGTAGTTAGTGGTGAATCTGTTGATAAATCAGTTGCTAGTAGCAGCAGTAAAGCAAGAGATGTCCCAATCCAACTTCTTGATGAGATAACATTTGAGGTAATGGAGCTCCCGATGGTTTTACCTAGTGGTCGCTGTGTGGATGCAAGCACCTTGGACAAGCTGGCTGCTGCTGATGCTGCCTGTGGTAGACCTCCAACGGATCCCTTCACAGGTAATCTCCACACTGTGGCACTGATAAAGAACCTTAGGCATGCCAGCTCTCAACCACTGCTCATCCACTGAGCATGCTCAAACAGATGTTCCTGACCAGATGCTGTAAAATATTTTTAAACCATACCTGTCAGACTCTTAATTTTGGTGCAGTAAAGCCGTATACCATGGATCCACAGTTATCATTATTTGGGTGTATTTGTGTGTGTGTGTGTGCATGTGTATGTGTATGTGTGTGTGTGTGTGTGTGTGTATGTGTTAGTAGATGTTAATTTTATTCTGTGTCAGGAATGGCCTTCACACAGCAGTGTCAGCCCGAGTTCAGTGTACATGTGAAGGGTCAGTTGGATGAGTGGCAGTCAGCTTGTCTGATATCTTCCAAGAGACCTAGAAGTGTTGGATGCAGTAGACATATACACAACCATCTCCATAGAAACAGATGTTGTAAGTTTAGTAAACTACTGTGTTGCAGTAGAGGTTCCTGAGTGGCTAAGAATGTGTTGTATGAAATGAGAGGCATAAGGGCATTGAGATAGTAGACATGAACAACTAGAATTTATGAAGTCATTTTATGTAGAGCAAGTTTAAAGTGAATTTGCCCAGACAGCACAAGTACTTCATCTTTTTTTTTTTTTTTTTTTGTACATCAGAGGGCAGGCACTTAACCTTTGCCAGTACATGAAGTTGTGAGTGCAGCAGTGAGACAATGTGTTACATGTCATGTGAAGGTGATATCTGTCCCTTCTACATGAATGAATGTATTTATAGTTGTGATGGTACAGCACACTCATTCTCTTGCACAGAGATTTGTATTTTATTCATTTGCCTGTTATAGTTCTCAGAAAAGGTGTGCACCGGTGTCTTTCATGTTGGATTAAAGAAATTTTTTAGCGATTTGTATAAATTTTGGTGTTGGCATTCATGGTGTATGTCTATGTCATGCAGAACAATGTATTCTTGTATTATATCTTACCACTACCCAATTTGTTAAGAATCCCATTCCAAATGTCGATGCCCTGATTTTGTGAAGGCATTTGTGGTCTAGATATTGCTAATCTATTCAGGCTAACACATTTATTATTTGGCTAGTTAGTGGAGAAAAAGCTAAATCCCTATCAGAGGTGTACGAATTCATTCCAGTTAATGCATCACATGGACGTACATGTGGCGTATTAGTAGTGCATGTGATATAGTAATAAAATTGATGACCACTGGGTAAAAACCTTTCAGATTTTTTATGCAGCATATCATAAATGACAGCCTCTAACAAAAGCTTGCAGGGACAGCATACGAGGTGAGAATGTGGATCATGTGATCCTGGTGTGACTGTCATTAAGTGCAAGCCTCAGTGCTTCATAGATCGACCGTTTCAAGGGACGAACGTTGTTGCCGGTGGAGTAGAATGGGGTGCTATTAGTAACTGCTAACTTTATATTTGCTGGAATGTGTTTTAGAGTGCTCAGTGAAACCACATGAATTTAAATGTGGGACAGACTGTACTCACTGCAAGATGTGGTCTATTTGAATAGGTTCAGGAGGAGTTGTTTGACAGGTGATGGAAAGATTGTCCAGATATTTCACTGCCACAAATTTACATCTTAGTCACATTCATTTCACGAAGATTACAAACTCTTATCTCTGAATACATCAGAGAACTAATCCTTCATTAATTTGATCAGCTTTTGGATTTGAAAGTGGGAAGCCAAAGCATGCCTCCAGAGAGTTCAAGAGGAAGCCACTGTTATAACAACCCAGCTTGATGCACAATAGGTTCAAGCACTCTAAGTAGTGTGGCCTCAACTCATTGGACACTTACACTGCTTCTGAGAGCTGAGAACAAACAAACAAGAAACCAGCAGCAAACCTTACCTGATCACTCTTACTCTCAACTCTGTCCCCATACCTGATCACTCTTACTCTCAACTCTGTCCCCATACCTGATCACTTCAACTCTATCCGTCCTCATACCTGATCACTCTCAACTCTGTCCCCATACCTGACACCTTCAACTCTGTCCCCATACCTGACACCTTCAACTGTGTCCCCATACCTGACACTTTCAACTCTGTCCCCATATCTGATCACTCTCAATTCTGTTCCCCATACATGAAATCACTCTAAAACTCTTCCAACCTGGAAAACTTCAACATGTGTCCCATACATGCACCCTTCAACTGTGTCCCCATACCTGACACTTTCAACTCTGTCCCCATATCTGATCACTCTCAACTCTGTCCCCATACCTGATCACTCTCAACTCTGTCCCCATACCTGATCACTCTCAACTCTGTCTCTATACCTGATCACTCTCAACTCTGTCTCTATACCTGATCACTCTCAACTCTGTCCCCATATCTGATCACTCTCAATTCTGTCCCCATACCTGATCACTCTCAACTCTGTCCCCATACCTGATCACTCTCAACTCTGTCTCTATACCTGATCACTCTCAACTCTGTCTCTATACCTGATCACTCTCAAATCTGTCCCCATACCTGATCACTCTCAACTCTGTCTCTATACCTGATCACACTCAACTCTGTCCCCATACCTAATCACTCTCAACTCTGTCCCCATACCTGATCACTCTCAACTCTGTCCCCATACCTGATCACTCTCAACTCTGTCCCCATACCTGATCACTCTCAACTCTGTCCCCATACCTGATCACTCTCAACTCTGTCCCCATACCTGATCACTCTCAACTCTGTCCCCATACCTGATCATTCTCAACTCTGTCCCCATACCTGATCACTCTCAACTCTGTCCCCATACCTGATCACTCTCAACTCTGTCCCCATACCTGATCACTCTCAACTCTGTCCCCATACCTGATCACTCTCAACTCTGTCCCCATACCTGATCATTCTCAATGTTCAATTGAATATGACAGAATGGATAAATACTTGATACATTATTTGTCCAGTTTATTTGCTATACCTTCACGGTTACTACTTCCACAGCTCAATCTGTTTCTTCCAGCCATGCATTAGATTGTGTGTTACATCCTGTCCATGCTTGTTTCATATTCTTGCCACATCTGTAGTTATTACCTGACATTTGCTGTACATGTACATGTGATTAGACAAGTATAGTAAGTGGCAGCAAACATTTTCTTTCTACACACGCACGCACACATGTAGCACTGTGAAGTGTCTGATATAGCAGCTAGTAGGCCAGACACACATTGTTGACTTTTATTAACTGTTAAGTTTAATCACAAGACCTGAAGCCCTTCAAGGAAAGACTGAACGTCTACTACTTCAAAGTTACTGCAGCTGAGAATATTAGCTGTACACGACATTTCTCTTTTCCTTGAGGAAGTTGAAGTATGTTTAGTAAAGTTGCTTGAAAGGAAGTGTGTTTTTTTTACCTCCTTTTTGTTATATCTAATTATAAATTTACTTCTATAAGCAAGTGCAGTTACTGTTTCATGGTAGAGTAAGGAGAAGGAAGGATTAGGGACTTAGTGACCTCCTTCCATTGTATCAGTAATCTAGCATGAATGGTTTTGTGCTCTCTTTCTGTCCTGCTATTTCTGGTTGTTCAGCTTTTGAAAGTGGGTTTGAAGGGTCATCATCTCACTCGTTCTGAGGCTGTCCAGTTGCTAAAAGTTGTATTAGTGGTACAGGAAGTAGGGCTTTATTAGTCATAATAATCTACCCACTAATTAAATATGTTTCCATAGAGATACTGTGGTAAATGGTGATTTTCGCGCTCATTTATCAGCCCACAACTCAAGCTGTTATTTACGTTGGTTTTAAGTTAAGATCCAGGGTCTGTATACTCAAAACATACCACTAGCACACCATATAAGATGTTGTGTTGCAATTGGATGCATAGCAATACTAAGAGATTAAATATTGGCAGCTTATAATTCTGTATACTCAATGGACTCCTCACTTTCTATCAGAAAAATGAAAAGTTTTCACTGGCTTGATAGAACCAACTGATCAACAAGAGTAAGGTTGTCTACCTCACACTGCTGATATATAGAGCAGTCACTAAATTACCTGGTAAATACCCTGCCCTCTAGTTATCTGTCCAACTAGATTGAAGTTGCTGGAGCAAATTAATTTTACTATATTTAATGTTTTTCTATTGCATGTTTAGATCCATGTTCCAGTGGAGATATACCACCATCAGCAAAGAAACCCAAGAAATCTGGTACTGAAGGTTAATCTGAGAACTTAATCTTCCTAGCGACACACTACTGTGTGTACGTGTGTGTGTGTGTGTGTTTGTGTTTGTGTGTGTTAATAGCCTATAAGACAGATGGTTAATTCAATACTGGTTGAGGTACCTTCAGCCTGTCAGTAAGCCAGTTTGAAGAAGGCCGAGATTTGATGACCTGTTCTCTTGGGTTCCTGTGGTTGACAGGAGCTTAAGTCTTGTGGTTGCCACTCCTTATCTCTGTTTGTGGTAGTGGTTGGTCAGTGGCACTTCATTGGAGTGTCTTACTCTACAAAGCTTAGCTGAGAGGGAGGGGGCAGGCTTTGTGTTGGATAATATGGGGAGGGGCTGGTAGAGGGTCTCATTCCTTGCTTGTCATATGTAAGTGGGTAGAAGTTATGTGTGTACATTAGGGGAATCGCTAATCTTGATAAAAGTTTTGAGGTAGTTCTTAAATATCCTGAAAGTTTCTTTTTTTGTGTGCCTGATAAAAAATTTTTTTTCCAGTAGTAAGTTGTGGTTGAGTTTCCCATGCTGTTGAAGGTATATGAGTCAATACACAGAGGAAGTGATCTAGACTATGAACCTGATGTCAGATAATAGAGTCACACCTAACTTAGTTCCAATGTATTAAATGTATAGATGTTTCTGTGTGTGTGTGTGTTTGTGTGTGCTCACGCTAAGCAGAGAGGTTGGTAGAAAAAGAGTTAACATTTATAGGTAGGTTAAAGGTTATGAAGTTGAGATGCCTTTAGTTTTTAGTAGTTTGCTCAGTTTATAAGTTTACAAGGTGGAGTGACTAGAAAAAATAAATTTAATTTCTTTGCACCTTCTCTTGATAAAGGTGTGAGGTCACACTGATAAAGTTGCATGTGGCAGGAAGTTAGGAGAGGATGTTCTTCAGCAGAGGAACCAATCCTTGGTTGAAGTGGAGTGAGAGTCTGGACTAGAGTTTGTATGTGTGTTTGTGAAATGTGTGGTTTTATGATTGACCACATGAAATATAGTTGTGTTTCCACAGATATTGGCTCCAAATTTCCTGATAGGGTAGAGGAATGGTCCCTTTCCAACCACACGCCTTTCACAGGCCTTGACCGTGGCAGGATGAACTCTTCACCTTCGCCTAGTCATTCTTCTTCTTTGACCCTTTCAAAGTCTGCATTTCCTGAGAGCGGCTCTCCAGTGAGTGTGAATGGTGCTGTATTGGCATCAGAGAAGTTGTCGTCAGTGTCATCTACTCCTTCAAACGCAAGTCATCTTCATGGAGCGGCCATCACCTCCAACCAGAAATCAGATAGTAGCACAAGTTGCGTATCTGTTGCTACTGGCATTATGAGAGATACAACTAACAAGTCATTTGACAGTCAGGTAGAGCAAAGTCTAAATCAAGCATTGAGTAATATTTTTGATTGTTAGTCATCAACATAGTAAAAATAATAATAATAATAATAATAATAATAATAATAATAATAATTTCAACCTTGCTGTTATTTCTTGGAAGTAACCCATGTTTGGTTAAAATATTTCTTTGGAATTGTTGGTAGACAAAGATTTAGCAATGTTTACAGTAGTTGATAAGAGGAAGTATTTGGTAATTGGTAAAGAATTATTGACGTTCTTTGTTGCTCTATAAACTCGTTGCATTGCTATGGTAGAGAGACAAGCCTTTCTTTCAGGGCTTCTTTCCTACAGTGTGTCATGTTGATAACTTGTGGAAGTTGAAATGCAATTTACCACTGAGGTTTTGATGGCAGTAGAAATGCTGCAGATGTTATTTACTGAAAATGGACACAACTGTCCGGGGGAAATCCACATTAGTTTATTTTGGAGGAGGCAGAATTTATTGTATATGTGATGTATTTACATTAACACTGTTCTTCCATGGATATTTATTCTCAATACATCTATAGCAAGTTAAAAATAGTGAATCTATTTGCTCCAATCTGTTCTTGAGGTAGTTTTCAACACTTCAGTTGCTAAGTGAGTTTTGAATTTGCTAGTTTGGTGCTGATGGTGAAGTTTGGTAAGAAGTCACAAGCGATGCTTATTAGCGCTTCTCTATTGTCCACACCAGCTATTTAATTACCCTGGGAAACCACGCTCCTTGTCTTGGCCCCAATTGAGTTTTTATTTTTCCAGAAAGTAGTTGTGGCCGTCACCAGGAGGTTAGAGCTTGATTCAATAACGTTTTATTGCAGGAAATTAACACCTTGTGATGTGTGCGGCAGTTGCAAGGCTTGTGTGTGCCAGCTTGTCATGAGTATTGCTAGTACTTACCATGTATAAGCCTGCTCTCTCTCTCTCTCTGTGCCGCATCATTGTGACTAGTCTACTCTAGCTCTACTTTTGAAATATAATTCCACACTCTAAACAGAGACAGTTGGAAGGCTTGGTAGATAGTTTCTTTGGCTTCATCTCATTACTGGAAAATTAGTCTGGCAGGGCATGCAAAATAGTGCTCTCATTGTCCTGTTGCTATGTTGCAGCCTTCTGCATGCCTAACTCACCTTACTGGTGCAAAGGAGGAGCTGGTTTTGCACATGTGCAGAAGTTTGTCTGAAAGAATGATTGCAAGCGAAGCAAGTATTTTGTTCCTGTTAACATTACAGACTGCTCAATGGCTCATAACAAGAGTAGTGTTAATGCTGCTGAGTACAATGAGTCATTTTCACCAATTATAGCAAGTGTTTAATTAACCACCCAATTTAATTGTAACAGTTTCAAAATATTTGGTTCATTATGCCTCTTGCATACAGAACAATTACTTGGTCTAAAATATTGTTTACACCTCGGTGTAAACAATGTACTTCTTGTATGTGATCTCAGTCAGATCACTGCATGCACCTTGCTGTGCTGAAGTATTGGAAACCTGCTTTAGTTGCAGTGAGATAAGGTTTAGGTCATAAGAATCCTCACTACTGGAAGTTCAGGCCACTTGACTGAGTTCTTGGATGTGCGGACTAGACTGGCTGAGAATCAAGCAAGTGCAGGGACTGGGTGCATAGCAAGTCTTCCTGGGATTGTCTTTCTGTGTTTTTGCCCACTCAACTGTGAGTTTATGAAGCCTTCACTGAACAGGTCTGCCTCAGAGGCAACCACTACTACTCTGTTAAGGACCTTGCAAGTGTCAGTGTGGACACCAGAAAACTTTCAAGGCTCACATGCTTGTGTCATTTGAATGTGTTGAGATGATGCCTCTGATAATTATTAACTGGGCTGTTTATGGGTGTCCAGGGTATTGACTAATAAACAAAATCTACATTAGACCAGTTATAGTAAAGTGGTCAGTGTGATGAAGTGTTGTGGTGTGGGGGTGGCAGGTGAGTGTCAAGTGTTGTGAGACATTTTGATTTTATTGATTCAGCTGACCAACTGTACCTATTGTGTTAAATATGAATTGGAAGGGAGGAATTTTTTTTTGTGGGAGCTGTTGATCAGGATATTGAAGCACCTATTTTTTATTTTATTTATTTTTTCTGAATCGAGGTATTTTGAAGGAAGTGGTTTGCCTGCAGATGAAGAGTAAGAGCAAATCCTGTATAGGTAAGGATGGTGCTCCATAGTCTGTCCTAGGTTCTGTGTCTTGCTTGAAGTGGCCAAAAAGGCGGTATTAAGTTACTTGGTGTCCTGTCAGAGCTTCGCTATGCTAGCATTTGTTAATTTCATTCTGTTATTTCTTCAAAGTAACCCTAAAGCCATAGATCTGGGAAACCACAATACCAGCACTTTCATAAGTCCTTGTCAACCACTAATGAAATCATATTTTACTGGCCTGCCTGCCTCCTCAATGTTGCTAATAAATATACATCTTCAAGGAAAGCTGGATCTAATGTTCCTCATGATGGAGCAGCTATTGCTGACATTTATTGCACAACTCTTAGAGCAGTGACTGACATCCACAGCACAGACCCCTACTTCATAGAGTATACATGTATATGTAGCTCAGCTAGCGTGAGATGTAAGAAGGCGTTGACACAGTTTAGGCACAGTTGTTAATTAATAGGTGTCTCAATTTTTCCCTCTCACATCATGCAAATGATGAGGTAAAAGGTATTTATTTAATGAGCTGCTTCTCAGTTGGATGGTGATAGTTATAGAGCTAGCTCCTCCCTTTTCCTGATTTGTCGGCTGTTGTTGTGGAGCTTGAGAAACCTGCCTCGCGTTAACTGGCTCTAATGAGCATGTGCATTCTAAAGGAATCATACTCTCAACTTGCCCGTCTTCTGAGGACATTTGCCACTATCAAGCTTCCTGTTGCCTAGCTGTGGCCTCTCCCTCAGGCGAACCTGGGACAGAATGCATGCATGTCTGCAGCATAGGTTGCTGCATAAGGGTAGAGAGAATGGAGGGAGGGAAGGAGTGGATCTGAATTTGGTAAATAGTTGTGCAAGTATGCAGAGAGATGAAATTAGAAGCTAAACATGTACTCTACCACCCCTCTTCCTCAGAAAATTGAGGGTCTGGTGTCAATTCCTTAGGATTAAAAAAAAAAAGAAAGAATAATGGCAGTTGCATTTGTAAGGGCTGCTGGCCACCAAATGGCTCAACACTTTAGTGGTGAGCCTCTCAATGCCCAGGCACAATCTGTTGTTATGATGTGTTTCAAGTGCTACCGCAGAAAGGCTGGCCAGGTCTGGGGCTAGAACAGGTGGTCCACTATCCAATGTGGTAGTCTTGGTATATAGACCATGTGTTATACTGCTACCCACATGGCCATGCATGCTACCAAGACATCAACCTAGTATTGCACAATATTGACAGTGATGGAATCACTGATTACGTAGAGTACCAAACAATAAACATGTAAAAAAAAAAGTACATCATAGTGTAAAATATGTGTATTTGATAGCTACTAGGTTCCTGGTACTGAAGTGTTGCTGTCAATGCTACCTTGTTTTTTTCACAAGCTTTATTTGATAGCAAGACATGGTACCTGTTCTATTTCCTTAGACCTGTCTCCACTTCAACAAGGTCTACTACAGTATTTCTAGCTTGTACTACTCTTTGTGCTGCTAAACAATCTTCATATCCACACCTACCTGTCGTCTTATTTATCACGCTGCGGTTTGTGTCATCAGAAGTTGTTAGTGTGTGAGAAGAGTATTTTATTGCTTGCAGTGGAACTTGTGGTGGTTGTTAAACACATCTAGTAAGTGCATGTGGCGGCATGTGCGGTATTTGTGCTTGTCTTTGGCAGGTTTTAGGACTGGTGGTGAGATGGTTGGTACGCACCTACTGATGGATTGGAACAGGTGCACCTTACAAGAACTGATACATTTGTTATGTCGATAATAGTTTGACTACTTCTAATTTAATGGGTTTAAAGATACCAACTGGATGTGCATAAAATAGCACGACTGACTGATAGAAATGCTGTACCAGTTAGTTTGTTATCTGTGTACATCAATTATTGTTTTCTTTTCTATTTTACCAATTAAATTAGGCAACCACTAAATTATTATTGTTGTTGTCGTTGCAAGTCAGTTGTTGTGCACCCAAAAGAGAATAGTCAAATTGACTACCTCCTAGTTGTATAGGAGTGGATTGACACATCTTGTTCTGGAAGATTGTATTAGGTTTTAGTAGATTACAGTTTCCTAATTAACAGTGTCCAAGAGTCCACAACTTATGGGGAGGAGAGAAAATATACAAAAGAACTTGTTCATGCAGCTGTTTAATGAAGTAGCAATTGTGTATGTATTCCTGGATAGGCAGATTTCCTGCTTTACAACAGTCTCATTAAAACAACTTTGCTCTAGGCTGTCATGCAAGCTGTAATGTTATTTATGGCAAAATCCTGCAGCAGAGATTTCTGCATTATGCATGCTAAATGCTTCTGCAAGTTCCACAATTAAATTGATTCTCAGCAGCCTCTAGTCAGCTTGCATACTGATACCACACTTTACCAGAAATATATTTTTTAGAATGGATTGAAAATGTTTGTCCTCCCACAAAACAGTAAGTTTATTTTGACAGCCTCTGATTATACCATTAAGTTTGAACCATTAAATATATTTCCGTGCATGCTAGCCATTTAATTGAGAGAGTCTGAGAGTAGTTGTGGTAAAAGAATAAGTCAGACAGGAAGTTAGATTCTCTTGTTGCACGTGTCTATCTGAAGCCAGTTTTGAGCTCAGCTTTTCTAGAGCTTCCACTTGAACTCAACTCAAATAAGAGAGTTGCGGCCTCCGAGCTCATTCTGCAGTTTTCTCAGGTTGCAGTGAGGCTATTCAGATAAGGCCTTATATCTCTGAACTGACGTGGACGTGCGAAAGCCGTGGGGAGCGGGTGCTAAATCCTAACGACGTGCGCCGCGCATTCAACCGTGCAGAAAATTGAACCGTTCAGCCACCCAGCTGAAGAAGCTGTTTTGCAACTTTCTTTCGAAGCCATATACCTCTGTCCGTAGGAAGCTTCGTCTGCACTCCCCATCACGATCCTATTATTATGTCTAGCGCAGCCCTGCTGAAGCACCCTGTGGCATATATGACTGCTGAAGGACAAGGCGCAACAATGTCCAATTTCATGACTGGATTCCCTCCAGCTCCAATTTTCGGCTCACCCCAGTATTTCAGTCGTGGTCGTGCAGGTGATCCTAGCATCCCACCGTTTTTTGTTCCTAATCAAGCTGCAGGAGCCGCCTACACAGCTATTCCAGATTTCCCAGTCTATCCAGCCAGTCACTATGGTGGAATACCCTACTCCAGTGACAAGTGAGTAATTACAACCTTAGTCTGTGTGTGTATGGGAAAAGCTAGTGGTGGAATTGGAATTGTAGTTATTTTTTATAGGTACTTGTAGCTAGCTAGTCAACTTTAACTTTAGCTTTCTGTTGATGTTAGGGAAATTAAGTGAGTCTGTTATAAAATTCTAGGCAGATGGTTTCCAAGTGAAAATTCTGAGAATTGACAGCTAGACTAGTTCAATCAGAAAAGTGTTAAAAAGGACTTGGTTAAAATGAGAATGGTTGTTTATAAGTTGTGATATTTAAAATTCTTAGACCAGTGGTTCAAGTTTGTGAATCTCATGAAATTGCCAACGCTTTGTTGGCCCTCAACTCTAAACCAACATGCAGCACTCCACCTGGCCTGGCTCCAGATTCTACTACTTCACCTACTTCATCTGCAGTCCGAACATTCGGGGAAGCAGAGCACCACGGATCAGATCTCATCTCCACCATGCGAATGAGCACTGCTGCATATGCCCCGGGTGAACCAATCTATGAAGCATCTCGAACTAATGCTAGCTGCCTGCAAGAGTATGGGCAAGATGTTAAGCCTATCATTCACACGCCAAGCTACGTAGGAGCGGATTCGCCAACACTTGTGAGCCCTAGTCTCTCGGAGCGTTCTCCCAACTCCAAGTCACGCAAGACTCCCAGCAAATCTGGCAATAACATTTGTCAGATCTGTGGCAAGAGTTACGCTCGCCCTTCCACTCTCAAAACACATATGAGAACACACTCTGGGGAAAAACCTTATCGCTGTGAAGTATGTGGCAAAGCCTTCACTCAAGCAGCTAATCTGACTGCTCATCTTCGAACTCACTCTGGAGAGAAGCCTTTTAGCTGTCCCATTTGTCATAAGAGATTCTCTCAGAGCTCATCTGTGACCACTCATCTTCGAACTCACTCGGGAGAACGACCGTATCGATGTGACTTTTGCGGCAAGGCATTTGCTGATACTTCAACTCTTACTAAACATAAACGCATTCACAGTGGTGAAAAGCCATACAGATGTAAGATCTGTAATCTCGGCTTCTCTCAATCTGGCAACTTGCATCGCCACATGAAGACACACAGCAATTAACAGAGAGTCTTTTCTCCCCTCCACAAACAGAATCAGTTCCAGTCAATCCCTCACTCCCTCCGATCACACAATCTCCTCCTCCTCCTTTGATGTTATGTATTTTTATGGATTTTTTTTTAATTTTTAACATATCTTTTTTGGCATTTTAGAAATCATGGTATTATTATCATCTCTACTTTTGAACTCTTGTGCTCCATATTGTACATTACTGCAGGTTTTGTTAATTTTAATTGCAAGTTGATTTCTTCATTCTTTCTTCTATGCTCACACTATTGATTTTCCATTATATATATTTTTTATTTTCACACATGAAGTATTTTGAAATAATATGTCTGAACTGGCAGAGTTTACTGTGAAGAATGTAAGTTTCACAGCAGTGCAAAACTTGTACGCTTAAATGATACAGTAACTGTACCAAATGCCAGTTACACCAATATACATATATAGTGTTATTTTGCAAGGCTTCACTTGGATGGATAGGAAGTTGCTTTAGTGCTATAGTCACTTATTCTATTCATGTATTTACATGAAGGCATTGTTTCCAGCACCACAAATCGGTGTATGAAATATAACTAACCAAGTCTGAGAATTTAACTGCTCTCAGTAAACAATGTTCAGTAGCTAAACACATAGATACTTCTAGCACCACCTGGGTTCTAGTCAGTTATAGACTCTAGTTTTCAACCATTCCAGACAGAAGTACAGTAATATTCTTTATGTACTTTTCAAGTGTCTCTGGTAAACTGTATCATTCAGCTCACCAATCATTCAGCTCAACACTCTGCTCCTATGTACTCTTGTTGTGATATTCTACCAGACAACCATGGAAATGTCAGCCAAGTATGCAATTAGGTAAAGGGAATCAGAAAACTAAGTGACACAATAGACACATTAATCCTTTTGTTGGCCTTTCATTGCAAGTTGGTAAGAGGAGTGTGTAGGAAATTACTTAGGGAGAAGTTGAGGGCAGAGCAATAAAACAATATGGCCGACCCAGTATAGCTGCTCCTTGAAAGTGACTCCTGTGTGTGCCCACATACATGGCACGAGTTGTTTCTAGGGAAGGCCTCATCTCTGTACTGAAGCTGGGATATTCCAGACGGGATAGTGGGTACTGGAGGATAGATGGCTACATATATAGTTAACAGCAAGCTGGAGAGAGTAGGTGGGTAATGGTCGCAGGTTGCGAGTTAAGATGTCCTTTAGAGCTGATTGACGTCCATGTCTTACCACATGTGGCACGAGTAGCTCATCTCTGTTAAATGGATGGTGGGCAACAGCAGGCCTGAGAAAGGAGGGAGCAGACTGTACAGAGCTTGCGTCAAACCGCCCAGAACACCGTTAGCGCGGAAGTCGGGCTTGTGGAGGGGACTTCACCTCTACCCCGACCGGACATAACCCTTTACCTACTTTTCTAAAGTGTCTTCCGCGCGGTGGACATCGCAATCGCGTGGTCGACACGCTTCTTTTCTTAAACATTATCTAGCTAATCCCATTGAGATCAACAAAATGTTCGTCGCACTGTCAACTTCTAAGTGTGCATACCTGAAAGTCAGTGTGTACATGTGTAATGGTAAATTGGAAGACTTTATACTGACATCCGATGATTGACAAAATAATAATAATGATAAATATTACTGCAATTGTTTGTGTAGTATATAATCTGTCTCATGTGCTATTACATCAGAAGTTACTGCTGCAATTTGAGGTACTAACATAGCTAGTTGTTTTGACTATAGAACCCATATAACACTGAGATTCAAAGAAGTAAACAGTTTCCCTACATCTTTAGTATTGATGACCTCCTGGTAAGACATTGTGATGCTCCAGCTATGCCTGCAATTCAAGATGCCAAAATTTAAAGTATTTCATACCATCCCTTCACAAGGGCACTAGTACAATACAAACACACATACACACTTATCACATCTGGTCTCACTCTTATGTAGCTACCAACCGTTCAAGTTGTAAGTGGCATCTCCGTGTGATAAGTAGCAGCTAGCATTTAGCATGCATTTATTAGTAAGAGTTACTGGCAGTTGATTTGGACCACACTGGACGGACAGAGGATGTGACTTGGACTCGCTGCTCAGACTGGCAAGGATCAGGTTGTGTCTGCTCTACTAATCTAGTAAGGACCACAGTTTAGGCTCCTCACTACGGAACTAATACATTGATGAAAATAACTTGTTTGGTACTAAGACACGAATGCCTGCAATAGCTAGGACCACACAAACATGTGCATCATAGTGTACACGTGGGAGGACAGAGATCTCCTAGCACATGTGGGAGGATATCTCATCATGGTACACGTGAGAGGACAGGTCTTATAGCACATATGAAAGGACAGAGATCTCCTAGCCCATGTGGGAGGACTTAAAGAGCTGATACATATGTGTATGACGTAATCCCAGAAGAGTTAAGATATGACAATGAATTTGTCGGATGTTGAACCAGATTCCTTGTCAGAACATTTGAGAAGCTTCCTCAACAAGTAAGCTGCACCATTTGTGTTTGCAGTTGTGGCGCACACTGTGTATATCACTGGACACAAACTTCAACATTCTATGCCAGTTAACTATGTACTGATTTCATCTCCCTTAACAATAGCTGAGCAATGCCTCAGCACTATCTCCATTGTCTGATAGTAAACAAATATTGAAAACAGCTTTTTAAAAAAATATATATATGATGCATAGAGTCATTGTATTGTGGAGATATGATGTTTGGAAATGAATAATGCAATAGATAAAATTCACTAACTCATTCTTTAAAATGATTACCTGCTTGCTATCGTAGATAGAGCGTTTTTAAGTAGTTGAGTGATGTGGTGATGGGGGGAGGAAGAAAAATGAAGATATGCACAGTCACAAGAAATCCAAGTGACACATAATAGTGCAGGTTAACATTAAAACAGAAAGAAATGGTTGTTGTTTTTTGCTGGCCTTTCATTGCAAGTTGGTAAGAGGAGTGTGTAGGAAGGTACTTGGGGAGAAATTGAGGGCAGAGCAATAAAACAGGAGTAGTCTATACGGGCCGACCTAGTAGAGCTGTTCCTTGGAAGTGACTCCTGTGTGTCCTCATGTGCCTGTTCAAGTTACCACTCTGAGAGAACCTTGCATCACAGATCTTGCACTGGTAGGGCTTTTCACCAGTATGAGTGCGATAATGCTTAGTGAGGGTGGAGCTATCAGCAAAACCTTTTCCACAAGCGGTACATTTGTAAGGTCTGTCCCCTGAGTGGGTCCTCATGTGAGTGGTCACAGAACTGCTCTGAGAAAATCCTCTGTTGCATACCGGGCATTTGAAAGGCTTTTCTCCGCTATGAGTCCTAAGATGAGCTGTGAGATTCGCTGCTTGAGTGAAGGACTTCTGGCAGAATGAGCACTGGTAAGGCTTCTCTCCAGAATGCGAGCGAAGATGTGTTTTTAGAGTTGATTGACGTGCGTATGTCTTACCACATACGTGGCACGAGTTGTTTCTAGGGAAGGCCTCATCTCTGCGCTGAAGTTGAGATATTCCATACGGGATAGTGGGTACTGGAGGATATATGGCTGCATAGTTAACTGCAGGCTGGAGAAAGGAGGCTGTTTGAGAGTAGGTGGGTAATGGTCGCAGGTTAGGAGCAGTCTGTGCAGAGTAGACAGAACTTGCATCAAACTGCAGCATCACCTGACCTGAACCTGAATGAGGTTCTTCAAAATTATGAGCTCTACTGTGGAAGTCTGGACTCGTGGAGGATTGATCAGGAGTGAAAGCAATAGTGGAGGAACACCCTTGATCTGACGAGTGATTAGTACAAGGAGTAGAAGCAATGATATTAGTACTTGAATCTGGTTCGTTGGGATTCCGGGAGACAACAGATGGAGGAGGAGAAGTGAGAGAAGATATTGGACTGCCTTTCTCCAATTTAATTCCAGGAGAGAGAACCTTACAGTCAGTAGATGTCGGAGATGGCTCAGGATGTACCACAGGTTGGTTCTGCAGGGCCACTAGAGCTGCAGCAGCAGCCTCACTGGAATGGCTGTTCTTAGGAGGACTGATCCCTGGATGGTAGTAGCTATGAGACCTGCATCCATTACAACTTCAAATAATAATGTGTCTATTTTCATATAATAATTGTAATTACAATAAATGGACCATTTTATTTTGTAAGATATTAATACTTATTTTAATAGGTATGATTTAGTTACATTTATGAACAAGCAACAACAACAAAAAAAAAATTCTAGACATTTTGTTAAGCTAGACTGACAACTGACAACACATCTACAACATAACTTGTCACGAATGCAAGGTGCTAGCATGTCTGTCTGATTTTTTACCTGCTACTGGGGTACAGCGAAGGAACGGAACCCTGCAACTGCCCGGGCGAAATGAAGGTAGGCGACGGCTGTTCGGTCATGGCGGCGTAGTACGGAGGCTTAGGGTAGCCAGCAGCCGAGGCGGGACCTGCCGGACAGTAATACTGCATAGTTGCTGCTGATAACATATTCAAAGTCTTTCCCTAGATAACAGCCCGGTTATAACGGCACAAAAATGCCGTCCAGTCCTGCGCAGAAATGGCTTCCCAGCACTGCTAAAGCTGCGCCAGACTTGAGCGCGCTTCCGCCGCCGAAATTTCCCGATTTCCTCCGCTCACTCTATTGATGTCTGACTTGCAAATCAAATGTGGCGCAGGTCAATGTGGTACAGCGGATACATTATCCCAACTTGTAAACTTTGATGTCCTCTCTCTGACCAGAGTGGAAGGAGGGGCTGGACCCATTTCAGCAGTGAAGTGTCTTCAAGGGCTCTCCTTTTCAAGTGCACAAGAGAAGAAGTAAAGTCGTGTTTTACCACCTCATTGAAAACCCTGCACCCACACACTGCCAGATATCACGTCTCCATGGTTGCATGTACCACTTGAAGCTCATGAATGCACAGAGAACAGTGGGAATCCATACGTGCCGTTTAGAAAGGCTGCGTAAAGTGGCACATTGGAAATGCATGTGCATAACATACTTAATTTTATTTTATTTTGGTGAGGTGAAGTTAGTGGACAGACAGCCGGTCAATAAGTCCAGGTGTGGGTGAGTCAGTCAGTCACCTCCACGATGTGGTCCACCATAATCAAGCTAGCCTGACTATCAAGGGCATGTCAATATTTACCTATGTATTGTATTGTAAGCTACTGTTTAAAATTCCTTTTCACAGAAAGAGCAATGGTCAGTCCATCAACACAGAGTGGGGAAAGAGGGAAGCTACAGACAATAAGCAAACACAAATAAAGAGAACAACACTTCTAAGAAGTGTGATACTAATTCTACAGGAGAGAGAGGTTCTTGTTTTCTGCTGGGGAAGAGATGAGCAAAGAGGGAAATGAGGTGAAGAGGAGAAAGTGGTGGGTGGTCGATGACGAGAAAGTCGCGATACAAGTCAAACCTCACAACTTACAAACACAAGAATAGGAACAAAGGCAGAGGACAGAAGATGTAGTAAACTATAAATAAAGACATCAGTGAATGGCTTGAACTGAACTAGCAAATGGAAGGCTTCAATTATTTCAATTGGAATACTACACTGTGAAACTACACAGTCACACACACACACACACACACACCAATGAAACCCCTCTTTCATCAATAGTTTCACTAAAATTATAACTTAATGAATATGCATACACACACAATGTAAGAGAGGGTGTGGTCATTTAATTACGATGCTAACGAGACAGTGGTATATTATATTTAATTTTTATTTATTGAAATAAGCCTAAGCATGCACACACACACATTCCCGCCACTGAGTCTTGTATATAGATAAGGAAGTGGGTAGTCCCCCCAGCTAAGACATAGAATCAGCAGAAGCTCTATGAGCTCTCACCTCAACCAGCTCACACACACACACACACAGCCACTGGAGGACACGGGTCTCGTGCAGGCGGCAGACCGCAGTAGAGCAGGAGCAGATGAAGAATAACAAACAACTCAGCATGTATCTCTGTCATGCCTCAACAAATGATTTTTTTTGTGGTAGTGATTACTGCCATTTTGTTGTTGCTGTACACACACAACTCATTAATGCTGTGTATTCACTTGTGCTGTAATGTCTGCTAGCAAGTGGAGAGAGAGGAGAATACCAAGTCTACATGAGCTATACAATAATCTTGTTCCCTACACAATAGCCAGACACTCTACTGGACACCAGCGACAAGAAAACTGTGTCAGTTACTCTCACTCACAGCACCACCAGAATTAGCCATCACAGATTTATAGGGACACAATCCTTCAAACTTTGAAGTGAAAATCAACACCCACACCAAAACTCTGCTGTTGGATGTATTTACTCATCTGAAGATGTGATCATGAGACGCTAATAATAAGTGGGTGTGGTTTGATAGTGAGGAGACAGGATGAAGAAATTTGTAGCTGCAATGATTATAGCACACATGTGTGCGTGCAGTGCTAGCTAGCACAAGGTCATTCCGGGACAGAATAAGTGGACCACATCTGAGGAAGGCGGTGGTCATACGTGGTGAGAGAACCTTCACACAACTCTGTTTAATAATGCACTCAGGCTTATGAAAAATAAATATCAATTTTGAATTGCAACAGAAAGAAGCCTGTAAAACGGTAATCAACCAACAAAGAGTTGCTCGGATAGTAGACAAGCAGTTCAGGGAATGGGGCTATTTCTGCACTGCCATACAAGAGTCACTTCCAGTAAAGAGATGCAAGTAGGCTAGCTAGACTAGACGTAACAATTCTGCCAGCTAGACCAGTCTTCTCCGACCACATGACAGACTTGGCAGTGCTAATTCAATTCAACAGTGCAAGTACATAATGCAATAAGACGGGCAGGAAAGTCCCCTCAGGAGCAGCTTCCTTATAGTGCTGGATTGATGTCATCTCAACAAGACAAAAGAAGGATGTTTGCTGGCTGTGTGTGTGTATATGTGTGATAGCATGCAGGGCTGGTATGCCACACACACACACACACACTCACAAACATTACAACACCGCCACTCATTCACAATCACACATTCTTTAGCAACTTTTTTTTTTTTTTTTTTTTAGAATTGCAACTGATGACTCGTTTCTTTTGTGATTGCTAACAACAGAGGCCAATGAAAATGGCCTTGGGGTCCTTCTTTACTGGGATGAAGCTCACAGACTGATGGCCGGTACATTCACACCCTGAGAACCACAAGGAACCAGACCTGACACTCACACACCAGGTTCTGTATACCAGTGATGCATGTCTTGCCCCTCCCCCCACCCACAATTGCAATGGTAGCAGTATCTCCTCACACAGCCAATATGCTCCCCATAACTTGCATTACCTAAGATAGTAAGAGGTGTGAACCCAGAGGTATGGGTCTCTCGGTGGAGTAGTAAAGTGCATGTGTCTTCCCATCTTCACATACTGCCCTGATAAAATTACTGATAAAGATTTGAATGATTATGCTCAGTGTTGTGTGAGACAAAGTGGGCCATTACAACCCCTCCCCCTCCCTCCCCGAACAAAGTCCAAATTATAATGTAGTAATGTTGAATCAGGCAATTCAGTCCACACGGCAGCAACTGGGCATGCTCACTATGCGCTTCATTCATAAATTAATGTCCTAATAATTTAATCAATATTATTATCAGTTTGGGCCCCTCCCAGCTGTTGCGCTGGATTTGCCCCTTCTAAGCTCAAGCTGGTACAGGATACACTGCACAGGAAATTAATGTTCAGGTTTTATAGAAGGAAATATTCAACTGACCATTTATAAGTTTAGAATGTCACTTTAGACAAGATTGTGCAATCAGCAGATGGTATCCAACACCAGGACTTGCTGGACTCCACCCACCAGGACTTGCTGGACTCCACCCACCAGGACTTGCTGGACTCCACCCACCAGGACTTGCTGGACTCCACCCACCAGGACTTGCTGGACTCCACCCACCAGGACTTGCTGGACTCCACCCACCAGGACTTGCTGGACTCCACCCACCAGGACTTGCTGGACTCCACCCACCAGGACTTGCTGGACTCCACCCACCAGGACTTGCTGGACTCCACCCACCAGGACTTGCTGGACTCCACCCACTAGGACTTGCTGGACTCCACCCACTAGGACTTGCTGGACTCCACCCACTAGGACTTGCATATCCATCCTCCCGCGTGTTGGTGATAATCAGTTGTGGATGAAGAACTTGAGTCCCATTCTGTTACAATACGCCACAGCTACGCCCACGGGAAACAGCAGGGGGACTAGCATGCCATAATAGCACGTGCTAGGTGTGAAGTGATCCTGCATGGAAACAGTGGAATGCAAACATAAAGCCCCAGTCTCAGATTTCTCCCTAAACCAACAATGCACGATAATTAACAATAACTCTCTCTCTCTCTCTCCATAAAGTAGGATTCCTGAAAAACACCCAGATGAAGAGAATAGTGAAAACTAACAGCATCCTCCTCTCTCTCTGCATTCTTATTCCCCTCTCACTGAGCCAGGCAAAGCCAGACTCAGTCAGGCTTCACAAGAATCTCATCTCTGCTTGCTTAACATGAAGCTATACTATCAACTATCAGCAGGTTGACATAGTGGTGATATAACAGCAACAACAACAACAACAATAATAGTAATGATAATAATAATAACAATAATAATAATAATAAATTACTTCAAGGAATAAATAACCAGGAGGGCAAGTATTTATGGGACCTGTTCATGTGTACAATACCTCTGAAATAAAATAGTGTTGCAGGACCCTGCATAATCACTTGCTACAGGAGCTGCTGCAACAGGATCTACTATAGGATTACCAGCTGCAGGATCTGCTGCAGGATTGCCAGCTGCAGGATTGCCAGCTGCAAGATTTCCAGCTACATGATGCTGCAAGATTGTCAGCTACAGGATCCACTGCAAGATTGCCAGCTACAGGATCTGCTGCAAGATTTCCAGTTACAGGATATGTTGCAATTGCCAGCTACAGGATCTGCTGCAAGATTGCCAGCTACAGGATCTGCTGCAAGATTGCCAGCTACAGGATCTGCTGCAAGATTGCCAGTTACAGGATCTGCTGCAAGATTGCCAGCTACAGGATCTGCTGCAAGATTGCCAGCTACAGGATCTGCTGCAAGATTGCTAGCTACAGGATCTGCTGCAAGATTGCCAGCTACAGGATCTGCTGCAAGATTGCCAGCTACAGGATCTGTTGCAAGATTGCCAGCTACAGGATTTGTTGCAAGATTGCCAGCTACAGGATCTGTTGCAAGATTGCCAGCTACAGGATCTGCTGCAAGATTGCCAGCTACAGGATCTGCTGCAAGATTGCCAGCTACAGGATCTGCTGCAAGATTGCCAGCTACAGGATCTGTTGCAAGATTGCCAGTTACAGGATCAAGGTTTAACCTTTTCATATCAAAGGAACCACTCGACTATTGATGAGAAGCCATAAATCTACAGAGACACAGAACTGGCACACACAATAGCAGAATGCATGCAGCAACCCACACACACCATTCCAACTGTGCATAGAATCAAACCATTGATTGAAAAGACGCCTCATGGAGCAGCTGCTGCGAGCCCTTACTGTCTCGCTATCCTCTGGTCATCAGGTCAAAGTCATAATTATTTAATTAACAAATAAATTACTAAAATAAAGCATACTATGTGATTAGCTACGTCACTAGACCACCAACATGTCTGGTCTGATCACATGATCTATTGGCACTAGCAGCACAACACACGCACACACGGAGTATCAGTTATGACTAACATTGTACACAAACATCAAACCAACACTCCATATATAACACACAAACAAACTAACTGAACAGTCAAGAATCGCTGCACAAAAATCAATATAGGATTCTAATTATTGACAACTGAACATACATCAAAACAATTCAAACTTGTTTTCTCTAATTATTAATAAAGTAGCTGTTAATTCAATCTGACAATTTGTCGGGTAATCTGGTACTAGTCGGGTAGTCTGGTACTAGTCGGGTAGTCTGGTACTAGTCGGGTAGTCTGGTACTAGTCGGGTAGTCTGGTACTAGTCGGGTAATCTGGTACTAGTCGGGTAGTCTGGTACTAGTCGGGTAGTCTGGTACTAGTCGGGTAGTCTGGTACTAGTCGGGTAATCTGGTACTAGTCGGGTAGTCTGGTACTAGTCGGGTAATCTGGTACTAGTCGGGTAGTCTGGTACTAGTCGGGTAGTCTGGTACTAGTCGGGTAGTCTGGTACTAGTCGGGTAGTCTGGTACTAGTCGGGTAGTCTGGTACTAGTCGGGTAGTCTGGTACTAGTCGGGTAGTCTGGTACTAGTCGGGTAGTCTGGTACAATTTCCAAAGTACTTTTCCCCATCATTGAGAGTAAGGAATGAATTGACTATAGCAAATGTTGTAAAGAGCATGCTACACACAGCACACCATGCTAGGTTGGGTGGACCTGACGAGACCTAATCACTAACAACAACAACAACAACAATAATAATAATAACCACACTGCGGCGCTTGGTGTTCTAAATTTTGTAAATTAGGAATGTAGTAGATAAGATATTTTATATTCATTCTTCTAATCCTCTACCATTTGGTTTTAATACATCCGTTTTCCTCTCTTGCTCTCTTTTATACGAGACTTGTCCTCTCTTCAACTCTTACTTCTTGAGCCATGGACCTCTCCTCTCTTCAACTCTACGACAAACAGAGCATTAACTGAGGTAACTTACCACCGCCACTAATAGAGTAGAAAGTGAACTCCGCTAAGTTTGTATGACCTAACTATGAACATCTGTCCTCTTCTGTCTCTGTAGCTCTTTGTCTTTATTTTTTCCTGACATTATTTCAAAGTCTTTTCTCCTAAATTTCTTGCGCCCGTGCTATTGTTTACGTTTTTAAGTAGCCTCCAGGGGTGGACACGCATTGACCTCTCTGAACTTTGCCATATATATATATATATATATATATACACCAAAATCTCAATTGAGACTCGTTAGTGAGAGTCTCGCTTCGCTCGCCCAATGATGCTTGATGCTTTACCTACCTGGCACAGCTAACGAATTATTCATGAATACATATACTGTCGTCATTTTTACTGATACACAAGCATATCATTGTATAGAAAATAATGAAGCACTAAAGGTGTGAACCCTCAGTGCTACCATACACTAGCTAGCTATGAAAAATCATCTGAGACCAATAGAATAATTTATTGGCTATTCATATCATCAATATAGCTTGAGCAATGTAAATGGTAGATGTAAACACCGTCTTCATAAGAAAATAAGCTGTACAGGCCAGAAACACTCACTGGTCTATTTTTTCAATGTAAAACTCCATTTCCAGCACACATGCATAAAGCAAAACTGCCATGAGCAGTAAGAAATTATTTGCTCACGTGATTAAGATGTGACATTAGGTGGCATTACCCACAAAAGTTAGTACCCACACAGAGCTGAAAGCTTTGCATTTTCTCAAAAGTCAGCCCAAAATTTAAAAAAGTAGTACAATGAAAGGTCTTAAATCGTCATTCTGAGTAAGTTGACACCTAAATCAAAGGTTAATTGCCAGTAAACTCCAAAATCAGAGCGTGACAGACAGACAGACAAACAGACAGGACGACTATTATAACCCTCTCGCGCATGCATGCTGAGGGTTAACAACAACATGATAATATGGATGTATAATAACGACAATGATAATTAACAATAAAAGCAATAATAATAAAAATATCAATTAACTACAATAGTAATAGTATAATAACAATAGTAGACATAATAATACTAACAGAATCAATGAGCTGTGGTGGTTCGGTAAAGTATCGTCATTAGTTGAATGGGTGAAGCATCATCATAGTCGGTAGAAGGCGATTAAGGAAACAACTTAGGCAATTAGACTGAGTAGCTTAAAGGATGGAGTTGGTAAGGAAAGACTGCAAATATTTCAAAAGGGAAGGCCAAAAAGTTTCAAAAGAGATGCAAAGCTTTGTTCACAATCATGGTAGAAGGATAGAGAGACTGAGAAGCAGGAGAGATAGACAATGGAGGAGAAGGGATTCCACAACTCAAGATGAAGAGCTGAAGAAAGCAAAGGAGAGGGATAAAAAAACAGATGGATAGTTCAGGAAGAATGAGAGCAAAAGAGAGAAAATTAACCAAGGATAGAGGATGACAACAATAACATTCAAAATGGTCAATTTATGAAGCAATATTATCGTCACGCATATTACACATCACATGACCTTTTTTCCATGTATGTTATGTATAATTTAGCAAACAACCTCAGCTCAGGGACAGCCTCTTCTTTTTATTCTGTATAATTGCAATTCATATTAGTGATTTAATGGAAGTCAGAGGTCAGTCAGCACATGGAGAACTGGATGTAAGGCTTATATCTCATTACAGTGTGGAGTATTGTGACCAGTTCACACATGTGTGCATTTACGGTAATTCTATTTCTACAGGACTGCACCCTCCAGATACTGACATTGTGTGAAAGATTGTATGATGTCACACCTTACCCAGTCACAGTCACACCTTATCCAGTCAGAGTTCCCGGCTAAATACACATTTTAGGTCTACATTACACGTATCTGTTATAAGTTACCTTCGGGTTAGTGTAAAGGCAAGTTGTTAGGGCACACAGACAAGCAACTGAGACAATTACGGTCATAAAAATAAGGACGCAGGCTCCCTTCATTTCTTCAACGTTTTAGGTAAAGATCGTGTAACTATAGTGCTTCGGCCCGCACGTACCACCTCTCTTCTCTCCGTCTTTCTTTTTTTAATTTTTATCAACGTTACGTGACCACGTGCCAATTCGGAGACCGTGTCGTACGCTGCAGTTGAGCGGATAACAAAGAGAAGATACGAATGGACAGCTCAAAGAGGCGCAGAACTGATGGACTTAGCTGTACTGAAAAGAATGACGACGGATGCGGTAGTGACGTACCCGAGTTAGTTGACAGTGTTAACTGTGAAATGTCAGAAGGAGAAAATGAGAGCGATTCCTCTAGCTCTGTGGTGTCGGACATGGTATGTTGAAATGGAAGAGCTAGAGGTTAATTTGCACGCTGTATTAAATGTTGAGTGTGATGTGTGTACAAGGAGATGGATACTGGGGGATTTAGAGTATGTAGTTCAATTTTGAGGAAGACATGGTGAAGGTGAATTTTAGTATAATACTTAGTTGAGTTGAAGTTTTTTGTGTGTACCAAAATAGGGAGTTATTATAGAGGGAACGTGTCTTTCAGAAAAGATGTGTTGGAGTAGGAGTTGTCTGAGCTGTAAGTACACACATTCATTATTTGTCAATTGCTTCATTTGCTTGTATTGAATGACTTGAGATTAGAGAGATGCCAATGAACAAGAATAGAGGCGGGGTTTCAGGGAGTGTATTACTTAGCTACAATATTGCTAGGGCATGATCCTGTGTTTATTTGTTTACTTGTTTGTTTGTTGGAATGCCTATATATTCTGTTCAAATATTTTTTATTAGCCATGCCAAGTTCTGATCTCTTACTCAGAATCATTGTCTAATAATTGTATTGCTAGAAGATCTTTCTGCAACTAACAGCAATTGAAAGCATGGTATGGTATCTGGTGTCACTGATTTTGAACGTCTCTGAAAAAAATTGCAGTGAAGCAGCAGAACTTTTCAGTTCTTGCAAGACGTCTTGGAGGAGCCCTGTTGTTTTCTCTAGTGATTTCATAATCTATTCCTTGCTAATGTAGCCCACTCTCTCTGACGATAGCCCTCTCTCTCTCTCTGATGATAGCCCTCTCTCTCTCTCTCTGATGATAGCCCTCTCTCTCTCTGATGATAGCTCACTCTCTCTCTGACGATAGCCCTCTCTCTCTCTCTGATGATAGCCCTCTCTCTCTCTCTGATGATAGCCCTCTCTCTCTCTGACGATAGCCCTCTCTCTCTCTGACGATAGCCCTCTCTCTCTATCTGAGATAGCCCTCTCTCTCTCTATGCTGATGATAGCCCTATCTCTCTCTGGGGAATGATAGCCCTCTCTCTCCTCTCTGATGATAGACCTCTCTCTCTCTCTCTTGATGATAGCCCTCTCTCTCTCTGATGATAGCTCACTCTCTTATGAGCGATAGCCATCTCTCTCTCTATCTGATGATAGCCCTATCCTCTCTGACGATAGCAACTCTCTCTCTTCTGATGAGAGCACTATCTCTCTATCTGATGATCCCCTATCTCTCTCTGACGATAGCCTCTCCTCCCTGACGATAGCCCTCTATCGCTATGATGTAGCCCTCTCTCTATCCTCTGACGGATAGCCTATCTCTCTCTCTGATGATACCTCTCGCTTCTCTAGTCTGATGAATTAGCCCTATTCTCTCTTGTGATTCGCCTCTATCTCTCTGATGATAGCCCTCTTCTCTCTCTCTTGACGATAGCCCCTACTGACATAGCCTCTCTCTCTCTATGATGATAGATCAAGCTCTATCGACGATAGCCCTCTCTCTCTCTCTGATGATAGCCCACTCTCTCTCTGACGATAGCCCTCTCTCTCTCTCTCTCTCTGATGATAGCCCTCTCTCTCTCTGGTGATAGCCCTCTCTCTCTCTCTGACGATAGCCCTCTCTCTCTCTCTGACGATAGCCCTCTCTCTCTCTGATGATAGCCCTCTCTCTCTCTGATGATAGCCTTCTCTCTCTCTCTGATGATAGCTCACTCTCTCTCTCTGACGATAGCCCTCTCTCTCTCTGATGATAGCCCTCTCTCTCTCTGATGATAGCCCTCTCTCTCTCTCTGATGATAGCCTTCTCTCTCTCTCTGATGATAGCTCACTCTCTCTCTGACGATAGCCCTCTCTCTCTCTGATGATAGCCCACTCTCTCTCTGATGATAGCTCACTCTCTCTCTGACGATAGCCCTCTCTCTCTCTCTGATGATAGCCCACTCTCTCTCTGACGATAGCCCTCTCTCTCTCTCTCTCTCTGATGATAGCCCTCTCTCTCTCTGGTGATAGCCCTCTCTCTCTCTCTGACGATAGCCCTCTCTCTCTCTCTGACGATAGCCCTCTCTCTCTCTGATGATAGCCCTCTCTCTCTCTGATGATAGCCTTCTCTCTCTCTCTGATGATAGCCCATATATACAAAACTCTTCATTGATATTACATGTGATTACAATCATCAATGAGGGGTGGTATGATCTAGCTTTAAACTTGTCTAACTATTCTACAAAAATAGTGCACAATAGACTAGTACCACACACAGCAAATTAGTTAAATATTTATGTTATTTCTGGAACACCAGATCTTATATGACCCAATAATGGCCAGTCTGGTAGTCTCTCTCATAAGAGACTTTGTCACCGTCTTGGACAAACCAACTATTTGTCGTAATTGACTGAATCCACTAATGTTGGGTAAGCCACGAGATCCTACCTCAATTGTCAAGAAGGTAGTTTCATATCCAGACCCTTTGATGCGGGACACTAGCTCATGATATTTCACTTCTTTCCTTTTAGCTGCTTCTTCAAGGAGTGTATCGAAGGGTATTGTTAACTCCAGTAGTGTTACAGACTTTGTTGTGTCATTCCACAATACCATGTCCAGTCTTTGATCAGTAGCTGCAAGATATTGTGGGAAGCTATATTCAGAGCCTAAATCTGTGGTGGTCTCAAATCCCTGTGGTAGATTTAAAATGATAGTCCTGCTGATCTCTGCAAGGACAAGGTCATGCCTTTCATTGTACCTTCTTAAATTGAGAGCCACTTCACAGTTGTTCAGTACGTGAAGTAAAGTTTGTTTTTCCTTTTTGCATAGAGGACAAATAGGGGTTTCTTTTTTCCCCCAAAGGTGAAGGTTCGCATTATGTGGAAGAGTGTCATGGGCTGCATTTAACACAAATTTCCATTCATTTTCAGGAATTGTATTTAGTGTCTGGGCCCAGATCTCTGCTGCTCCTTCCTTGCTCGACTTAATCATGCCCCCCTGCCTTGGTAAATTAAGTACTGTCGACATGCGCGATGTTATTGCTTGTTTCACTACAGCATTCCTCCCAGCACTTGTCAGTCCTTTTCTAGTGCAAGATGGCATTTCCTGCATTGTACTCCTCACTATCACTGCAGGGAGAAACTTCACTCTTTTGGAGTTCTCTTCTGCCCTTAGACCATCTTCTGCCACTCTGCGCACACAGGGATCTGATGAAGTCAGTAGTTGAGCCTGTCGTGAAACTTGTAACTTTTTCTCTGACGATAGCCCTCTCTCTCTCTCTCTCTGATGATAGCCCTCTCTCTCTCTGGTGATAGCCCTCTCTCTCTCTCTGACGATAGCCCTCTCTCTCTCTCTCTCTGACGATAGCCCTCTCTCTCTCTGATGATAGCCTTCTCTCTCTCTCTGATGATAGCCCTCTCTCTCTCTCTCTCTGATGATAGCCCTCTCTCTCTCTCATCTGAGGATAGACAACTCTCTCTCTCTATCTGATGATAGCCCTCTCTCCTCTGATAGAAGCCTCTCTCATAATCTGATGAATAGCCCCTCTCTCTCTCTGATGATGCTCCCTCATCCTGACGATAGCCATCTCTATCATATCTGGAGATAGCCCGCTATATCTCCTGGACGATAGCCTCTCTCTTGATTGATAGCCCTCTCTCTCTCTCTGATGGACGCCATCTCTCTCTGCGATATAGACCTCTATATATTGAAGATAGCCCTCTCTCTATTGATGATAAGCCATCTCTCTCTCTATCTGATGATAGCCCTCTCTCTCTCTATCTGATGAGCCCTCTTCTCTCTATTGGACGATAGCCCTCTCTCTCTCTCTGACGATAGCCCTCTCTCTCTCTTCCCTCGTCTGATGATATGCCTCTCTCTCTGCTCTCTATGATGATAGCCCTCTCTCTCTCTGGTGATAGCCCTCTCTCTTCTCTGACGATGCCCTCTCTCTCTCTCTCTCTATGATGAAGCCCTCTCTCTCTCTCTCTCTCTCTGATGATAGCCCTCTCTCTCTCTCTCTCTCTGATGATAGCCCTCTCTCTCTCTCTGATGATAGCCCTCTCTCTCTCTGATGATAGCTCTTTTGTGTTAGTGTTTGATTAGTTTCACAGCAATTCAAACTAATCAAACAACGACTCAACCATTTGCTTGCTGATAGGGAGTGGGGCGGGCAGAGTTACTGATGATAGGGAGTGGGGTGGGGCAGAGTTACAGATGATCGGGAGGAGGCGGGGCAGAGTTACGGATGATAGGGAGTGGGGTGGGACAGAGTTACGGATGATACATATGTGACAGTCTATGGGAAAAGGGGGCACTTCACGCAAAAATTGAAATTGAGATATAGGCTCCAGAAGTACGTCATAGGAAAAATTCTTTCTTTCTCCTATTTTTGTTTTTTGCAGAATTAGTCTTAGTGACCCTTACTCTAAGTCTACGCCAAATTTCAAATGCCGAAACAACTTAAAAGACCCCAAGCGTGCCGTGGAAAGACAAGCTACTTTTTATTCTCTCTCGTTCTCGAAGTACAATAAACGGGGAATGGGCGGAGTTTCAAACAAGCAGCTAAAAAAAACGGCATAGCTTTGAGAATAGTGCATGCAATCTACAGCTTACCTCTGGTTGACAGTTTACCACTACATGGAGTAGAGTAGCCAAGGATTCCGGCAAGACAGGCTGGGAGACACTCCGAAAGCTAAAAAGAACTCTACGCAAACTTCGTTAGTCGCCGTTAAAAAGCGGCTGTACGATTTAATTGCGTATGCGGAGTACGCCGTTAAGTATACGGAAACATTAATTATATCGGAAGTGGAAATTCAATTTATGTTTTCTCGATTTCTAGTTCAATTGCTTTGCTGAATACAGCCCAGTTCAACTGCCAGATTCTCTGCGCGTCCAAAGTTTTACCCTCCAGTATTTTAGCACTAAGTTGAGATAAATTGTAAGTTTTTATTAGCATAAAAAACTCAATTTTGTTTGTTTGAGTGAAGTGCCCCCTTTTCCCATAGACTGTCACATATAGTTATAATTGAGCAGGTGGTATATTTTGTATAGCGAATCTGTTTGCTGTTAAATTTAATCATGATCAAACACTATAATAAATACATAAAGTTAAGCAAAACATCAGATTCACTAGCTCCGAATATCAGAACTTCAGTGACGTCTTAGTGCTGACAATTAGTGTGTGTGTGTGTGTGTGTGTGTGTGTGTCAGGAGGTGGAAGTAGAGTTTGAAGCTCGGCCTATTGAGGAACCAGATTACCATGGCATTCGTAGGCTACTCCAGCAGGTAAGGTGTGGTTTTATTTACATCAGTGTGTGGCTATGTTAAATACCAGTATATGTTCATTGAATTTATGAAAGAAGATGCGGGAAAGAAGTAGTTGAGAATATCTTCATTGAGAAGGTGTGGCTAGTGCGTATATTAGTATTTATTCCACCCTAGATATCTTCATAATGTAATATTTAGGTACGTGACCATTTCGGAACACACTGTATAGCACAAGCTCATTAACCTTCAGCGTGCATGCGCGAGAGGGTTATAGTAGTGCATTTGTCTGTCAGCATATGATTTCATGAATGGCTGAGAACTAACCTTTAAACAAGTATGACCTAACACCTAATTTAAGTCCCTTGGCCACTTTCAAATTTCAAGCTATTTTCCAAATAAATGCGGAGAAACTTCAGCTCCAAACAAGCACAAGCTAGATGCAACGACCTTTACCTTTCACGTACATGTACATTTGTTTACGTCATCAGCAGTCAGATGATCACTTATAGTTCATGTATTTTCTCTTAACCGCGTGTCCTTGGCAGTTAGAGGTTAAGTAATCTGAAGAAATCTTGTTGTGTAATAATGCACTGAGGGGTCCACCCTCTAGCTACTCTAGTAGTTATAGCAACTGGCCAAGTTCACCGCTTTTCCAGGCTCGTGAAGATAAATTCGTCTTCTCGTGAAATATTTTGCCATATCATGCTTTGTAGTAAGTAGTATATCATTTCTTAATGAATAAATTGTAAGGTCTTACTTTCTATTCAAAGTAAACTTGCTTCAATAGATCTCAATCCCAGTCACTACTGTCTCTGTTAAGGGTGGCCGCACATAGCAACGCGCACCGCCTGTAGATCCGGACATTAATTTATTCCCCGCCAATACCCCACCATTTGATAATACGCGAGCAGAAACTATCGCGCAGTAGTAGCAGAAGTATACTTTGCGAAGTTGTAGTGTTTTAGTTTAGCTTCTTGTTGTCTCATATCCGTTTACAGCAACTCTCCATACGTCGTCTGAGCTCACGCAGCAAGGTGCACCAGGCTGCCTCTCCTCCTGTAGCCGTTCTCCGGACTCTGCGCACCTGAACTCAAGTGGATGGATCCATCAGGCTCGATTTCTGCGGAGCGAAGACTTCCCAAGCTGCGCAGATCTAATACCTTCACCTCTGGCTATCTCCAATAAACTGCTCTCTCTTCTGACTCTCTTATTATTGTTGTATTGATGTTTGTTTACTCTTGATATAGGCGGGCTCTTTTTAGAACCAATACAAACTAATTGGAAAAAAAATTGCTCGCGTACTCGTAAGTACGAGATATGGGGGTGGGGCTATTTCTTAAGAATTGCGAGTGGAATTAAAGTTCCAAATTTTGTAACAGTTTTTCTTGGAATCTAATAATGAGAACGGCACAAAAATTTTATACACGGGTAAACCAAAAAAAAATGAACTGCACCACATTGAGAATTTTTCAATATCTTATAAATAGAAAAAATTGCGAATATATCATAAAGTAATATTGAAATGGATAAGAACTCGATGTCTTGCAGTAGAGTATCGGCTCGGCTAGTAGTGCACCAAATTGCGGAGCTCCAACTTACCGCACTGCTCCAAAAAATTGCTACAAAGTTTTATAATCGGGCCCGATATTTCCTCCAGATTCGCTCTAAAATTAGTGAGCGGCTCCTTCGGCAGATACTGTGTTCTTGTGTTATAGTAGAGAAGCCCCTGTAAGTATACAATAGTAGTAATCGTGCATAGCAACCATCAACAAAAAATTGCGTAGGCGGTGTGCGGCCACCCTTAAATGTAGTGCCTCACTAATGAAACTTGAGCCCACTTCCCTCAATGACTAAAATCTTTAACTTCAATAACAAGGTAACAAATGCTTAGAGCAACAGTACACTTATGCTCAGAGCAGCAGTACACTTATGCTCACAGCAGCAGTACACTTATGCTCACAGCAACAGTACACTTGTGCTCAGAGCAGCAGTACACTTATGCTCACAGCAACAGTACACTTATGCTCACAGCAGCAGTACACTTATGCTCACAGCAACAGTACACTTATGCTCACAGCAGCAGTACACTTATGCTCACAGCAGCAGTACACTTATGCTCACAGCAGCAGTACACTTATGCTCACAGCAGCAGTACACTTGTGCTCACAGCAACAGTACACTTGTGCTCACAGCAGCAGTACACTTGTGCTCAGAGCAGCAGTACACTTGTGCTCACAGCAGCAGTACACTTGTGCTCACAGCAGCAGTACACTTGTGCTCACAGCAGCAGTACACTTGTGCTCACAGCAGCAGTACACTTGTGCTCACAGCAGCAGTACACTTGTGCTCACAGCAGCAGTACACTTGTGCTCACAGCAGCAGTACACTTGTGCTCACAGCAGCAGTACACTTGTGCTCACAGCAGCAGTACACTTGTGCTCACAGCAGCAGTACACTTGTGCTCACAGCAGCAGTACACTTGTGCTCAGAGCAGCAGTACACTTGTGCTCAGAGCAGCAGTACACTTGTGCTCAGAGCAGCAGTACACTTGTGCTCAGAGCAGCAGTACACTTGTGCTCAGAGCAGCAGTACACTTGTGCTCACAGCAGCGACACAGCAGTACACTTGTGCTCACAGCAGCAGTACACTTGTGTCACAGCAGCAGCAGTACATTGTGCTCACAGCAGCAGTAAGTTGTGCTGCTCAGAGCAGCAGAGTAACTTGTGCTCACAGCAGCACATGTGCTCACAGAAGCAGTTACACTTGGCTCCAGCAGCAGCAGCAGTAAACTTGTGCTCACAGCAGCAGTACAGCAGCAGCAGTACACTTGTGCTGTACACTTCACAGCAGCAGTACACTTGTGCGCAGCAGTACACTTGTGCTCAGAGCAGCAGTACACTTGTGCTCAGAGCAGCAGTACACTTGTGCTCCAGCAGTACACTTGTGCTCAGAGCAGCAGTACACTTGTGCTCAGAGCAGCAGTACACTTGTGCTCAGAGCAGCAGTACACTTGTGCTCAGAGCAGCAGTACACTTGTGCTCAGAGCAGCAGTACACTGGTGCTCACAGCAGCAGTACACTTGTGCTCACAGCAGCAGTACACTTGTGCTCACAGCAGCAGTACACTTGTGCTCACAGCAGCAGTACACTTGTGCTCACAGCAGCAGTACACTTGTGCTCACAGCAGCAGTACATGCTCACAGGTGCTCACAGCAGCAGTACACTTGTGCTCACAGCAGCAGTACACTCACAGCAGCAGGTGCTCACAGCAGCAGTACACTATGCTCACAGCAGCAGTACACTATGCTCACAGCAGCAGTACACTTATGCTCACAGTACACTTATGCTGCTCACAGCAGCAGTACACTGGTGCTCACAGCAGCAGTACACTTACTCACAGCAGGTGCTCACAGCAGCAGTACACTTGTGCTCACAGCAGCAGTACACTTGTGCTCACAGCAGCAGTACACTTGTGCTCACAGCAGCAGTACACTTGTGCTCACAGCAGCAGTACACTTGTGCTCACAGCAGCAGTACACTTGTGCTCAGAGCAGCAGTACACTTGTGCTCAGAGCAGCAGTACACTTGTGCTCACAGCAGCAGTACACTTGTGCTCACAGCAGCAGTACACTTGTGCTCAGAGCAGCAGTACACTTGTGCTCAGAGCAGCAGTACACTTGTGCTCAGAGCAGCAGTACACTTGTGCTCAGAGCAGCAGTACACTTGTGCTCAGAGCAGCAGTACACTTGTGCTCAGAGCAGCAGTACACTTGTGCTCAGAGCAGCAGTACACTTGTGCTCAGAGCAGCAGTACACTTGTGCTCACAGCAGCAGTACACTTGTGCTCACAGCAGCAGTACACTTATGCTCACAGCAGCAGTACACTTATGCTCAGAGCAGCAGTACACTTATGCTCACAGCAGCAGTACACTTATGCTCACAGCAGCAGTACACTTATGCTCACAGCAGCAGTACACTTATGCTCACAGTGAGCGGGTATGGGTAGATTACGTCTGCGCCGTGCTGATAATAGATTTAGTAGAGCTATTAGTTTAATTATAAGTTGCGGCATATATAGAACATAACTGGGCGTGACATGTGATGGGTTAGATAACTAGCATGAATATGATTATTACGTATGAGATGATCATATGGTAAAGTATGGTATTGAATAGAATAGAGAGTTCGAAATCGATATGTATTCAAAGTTCTTGCTTGAGTCTTGAGTCTTCGGAACAATGTCCAGAAGTCCTGGACAGGCTCCCGGGGGCTAGTGAGAAATAGAGAAGTGGTAGAGGTAGTTGACTGTATGTGTAGATTAGATAGGTATGAGATAGTAGTAGGTGACGATCAACGTCTTGATGGTAGTGATGATATACTTTTCTTTCTTCTTTACCGGTCTTGAGTGAGTGGATGGTCTTCAGGGATGCATGGGATGAGCAAGTTGGCTGCCCGCACGTAGCTCTTCCCTTGGCGCAGGATCCGGGCTGCGCGGACCTGGCCATCGTTGCCTGGAAACACCTCTTGGATGATTCCCAAGGGCCATTGGCGGTGACTGAGTGACTCGTCTTTTATGTAGACTAATTGTTGGACTTTGAGAGGTGTTGACTTTTGTTTCCATTTGCTTCGTTGGTGTAGAGTGTTAATGTAAATGTTGCTCCATTGTTTCCAAATATCTTCCTGAATTCTGGCAACTAATTTCCATCGTCTGAGTGAAGGTACGAATTTGGGGGGTGTGTCTAGCGCAGGCGTGGCTAGAAGTGGCCTACCGATCAGAAAATGACCGGCGGTCAAGACGTTTCCGGTATGTTGATCCTCTTGGGTAATTGGTGCTAGGGGGCGTGAGTTCAAGATTGCCTCAGCCTCAGTGAGGACAGTCTCGAGCTCATCATAACGTAGGAGGTGTGGTGACGCGTTCTTCTTTAAGATGAGTTTCATCTGGCGGATGGCTGCCTCCCAGAGTCCTCCGAAATGAGGAGCTCTGGGTGGTGAGTGGTGCCATTGGATGTGGTGTGCCTGGCAAAAGGCTATCGTGGTCTCTCGTGACTCGAGATTCTCCCTCAGATCTCGAGTCTCCTCCCGGGCGCCTAAGAAATTGGAGCCATTGTCACAATAGATATGACCAGGAGAGCCCCTTCTGGCGATAAATCTTTGGAGGGCAGCCCGGAAGTCGACTGAGCTGAGGGAGGCACATAGTTCTATGTGAACTGCTTTGGTCACCATGCAGATGAATAATGCGGCATATGTCTTCACTGGCACAGGTTTCCTGACGTGACCTTGGCGAATGTAGAGTGGGCCAGCGAAGTCAACTCCAGTTACGTAAAAGGCTGGAGTGGGAGTGGTCCTGGCAGCGGGGAGCATGCCCATGAGATGAGAGATAGGTTTGGCATACGCCCGCTGGCACAGGGCGCAAGCTCTGCTCAATTTCTTGAGCAGATTGCGCAGACCTGAGATGAGGTAGGTGGAGGAAATAGATGCGTGGAGAGCTGAAATTCCTGGATGATGGTGAGTGACGTGTAACGTGGAACATAGTAGTATAGTGAACTTCGAATTGACGTCGAGAGGGTAGAGATGTTTCGGTTGAGAGAGGTTGTCAGGGTTCCTGACACGACTTTGGCAGATGAGAAGGCCATTGTTGATTGATACGTTGGTATTGGCGAGGTGATGACTTTTGTTTACAAGCTTACCCTGATTGAGGGAAGTGTGAATTTCAGGGAATGACTGCTTCTGCGAGAGAGCAATCAACACTTGCATAGATCTGTGAACTTCGGCTGAGGAGAGATCAGAGTCTTGTGTTTTCGAGCTTGCTTTCTTGGAGTTGTTGAAGAAACGAAATATCCATGCAACCACTCTGGTGAGCTTATGCACAGATGAGAATTTAGTCCAGAGGTCATTGAGAAAGGTGTCTTGTCCTGCGTTGTCCCGAGGAGTAGGAGAGATGGCGAGAACGGATACTTCTTCTTGAGGTCTTGAGACTTGCGTTGTTGGCCATTGAGAAGGCGGTTGAGATAGCCATGGAGGTCCCTGCCACCATAGCTCGTCGTGAATGAGAGAGTTGGCTTCTACACCGCGGCTAGCATGGTCAGCCGGGTTGTTGTCAGTTGCAACGTGCCTCCAGGTGGTGGAGGGCAGCGTATCTTGGATAACTTGGGTCCTGTTAGCCACAAACTTGTCCTTGATTTGAGACGGAGACTTGGAGAGCCATGACAGAACAATGGAGCTGTCAGACCATGCAAACGTCATATTGGGGGCGATGTCCAGTGTCTTGGCGGTAGAGGCGAGAAGTTTGGCTAGCAGGAGTGCCCCGAGTAGCTCTGCTCTGGGCACCGTGATATGTTTGAGAGGGAGCACCCTTGCCTTGGCCGTAACCAGGGCAGTGTGGATGCTGCCATCTACCTGCACCGCGCGCAGGTAGACAACAGCACCATAAGCCACATCAGAAGCGTCTGAGAACCCATGGAGGGAAACAAACACAGATGGCTCCTTGAAGTACGTTCTGGAGATTAGGTGCTGCTTGATGGACTCCAGACCTTCCACCCAAGAAGACCAGGTAGACTTCATGTCGTCTGGGAGGGGCTTATCCCATGGTAGGCGGCGTCTCCATGCCTCTCTAAGGAGGAGCTTGGCCTTGATGGTCGCTGGAGCAAAGAGCCCTAACAGGTCATAAACTCCAGCAGACACAGAAGCTACAGTCCTCTTTGTAACTGCAGCCGAGTCGTCGACATCTGGGACCGAGATGAGTAGTAGATCCTTGGTGGTGTCCCAGTGAAGTCCTAAGGCTTTTGGTGAGCTTGAGAGATGTAAACGATTGTTGATGTCTTCCTCCCGCAGTTCTGGGGGAGTGTCCTTGATGAAGTTGATGGAATTGGATCTCCATTTCCTGAGATTCATACTGGCATGTCTTAGCAGGTCGCAGAGCTGGTTGCGAAGTTGGATGGCTTCCTGGGTGGTTTTTGCACCAGCCACGAAGTCGTCCACATAGAACTGATGCAGAATTGCGTGGGCTGCTTGAGGGTGTGAGTCTTGGAAGAGCTCTGCCAAGTGCCTGAGTGATTGTGTAGCCAGGAACGGGCTGGAGGCGACCCCGAAGGTCAGCCTAGACATCCTGCAGTCAGCTATGGAGCCGCAGGGTAGACGTAGAAGGAATCTGTGAAGGTCGTGATGCTCCGGGTGCAGTAGGATTTCCCGAAACATTTTACCTATATCTGCGGTAAGTCCCACAGCATAGGTCCTGAACTTGATTAAGATGTCTTCGAGATGAGGGTAGAGGTTTGGTCCAACATGTAACTTGTCATTAAGGGAGGTGCCCGTGGTGGATCTGGCAGAGGCGTCGAATACGGGCCTAACTTTAGTTGTTGAGGAGCTGTCTTTAAAGACGCCGTGGACCGGTAGATAGAATATTTCATGAGGAGGTAAAAGTTCTTCCTTGGGGATGATGTGGGCATGGCCCAGCTTGAGGTAGTCATAGAGGGCTTCGTTGAAGATTGATAGCTTGTCTTTGGCTGATAATGACTTCTCGTTAGAGTAAAGTCTGGATAACGCCTGTCTCCTGGTGTCACCAAGAGCCGGAGAGTTGTCCTTGACAGGTAACTTGACTTGGATGCGATTGTCTTGGACCTTGACGTTGGTGTTGTAGTGCTTTAGAGTTTTCTGCTCATCTGGGGTGAAGGGGGAAGCTTCTGGAACTCGATCCAAGTCCCATAGGCGAGATAGATCATTGTGAAGATCCGAATCGTGGGGGAGAATGGTGTAAACTTGGGGTCTAGATGCCAAAGGGCCAACCACTCCGTAGCCAAATTTTGTGCTTATGAAGCGGTAGCGTTCGATGGCGGTGACTCCTCCGCATAAGTCCCATGGGTGCTCCTCCCCAAGCAGAATGTCGACGACTCCGCCCATAGACGGGTCACTAAGCACCAGGCCGTTCTGGGAAGCCAGATGCAGGATGCCTTCTCTGTCTTGAGGAGGTGATGATGACAACTTCTTGGGGAAGAGCAGGAACTCGATGGGAGGGGTCTCGTAGTCGGAGACGGTTGATTTGAGGGAGGCGATGACCTTGTGGCGGGTACGGATAGTGCCTCGGTCTGCACCAGTGAAGGTGCCGTCGTGAGGGAGACGTTTGAGGTTGAGGGTGTCGGCGAGCTCGATGGACATGAAGCTGGCGCCACTGCCGTGATCTAGCAGGACGCGAGCCTTGGTGGCTTTGTCTCCAGTCTTAACCAGAGCGGCCACAGAGCAGATGAAGTTGCCGTTGGTCCTGCCTTCCTGAGGAGGTGGGGCAGGAGTGGGTGCGACCATTGCCACAGATGTGGGCGTGGTTGTGGGAGGTGCTGAGCTGGGTGCTGATCTGCCGTCCCTGTGGAGAAGGGAATGATGTCTTTGATGGCAGTGTCTACAGGAATACTTGCTGGAGCAGTTCCTAACAGCATGTGAGGGGCCAAAGCAATTGAGGCAAAGGCGCTTCTCACGAACCAGCTTGTTGCGCTCATCCACTGGGAGAGCAGCGAACGTGGTGCACCTCACCAGCAAGTGTCCTTCACCGCATGAAGGGCACTTTGCTGGGGTGTGGTTCCTCCTGGACGACGGCGAGGAAGAACCGTATGCAGGTCTGGGTGGACCTTGAAATTCAGGAATGGAAGGAGTGGAGGTAGGTGGGGCCGTCATGGATGACGTGGGTGCCCGGGAAGGGGTGTGGTTGTCGGACCATAGTAGACGTTGGTTGAGGAATTTGATGAAGTCCTTCATGGAAGGATCCTTGAGGTCTTCCCTTAACAGCTTGTCCCAGTCCTCTTTGAGCTTTCCTTTGAGGTAGGGCCTGTATAGGTGGGGAAAGAGTTGAGACATGTGATCAGATAGTAAAGATTCAAGGTTCTTGTAAGGCATAATGACTGATTCAACAAACTTCCTTATTGATGCGGCGTTGTCCTCAATGTGGGGAACGTTGGTGACTTTTTCCACTAGGAGAGGTACGATCAGCTGAGGTCTGCCATAGTGCTCTTTCAAGCCGGCGATCAGCTCGTCAGTACTCGACCCTGTCGCGTGAAGTTGATCGACAAAGGACTTTCCATTTTGTGGGATGATGGACTGCCTGATGATCTGGTATTTGTCCTCTCGAGAGTATCCCTCAGCGCGGTGCTTAAGCTGCGAGACCAGCCCCAGCTCGAATGGCTTCCACAGAAGTGGATCCCCGTTGAACTTTGGTGTTTCTACTTTGAGGGGTGCCATCTTCAAGCTAGGAGGATCTGCTTTGCTCAGCTCCGCTGCATGGGACGAACGTGGTGTAGGAGTAGGTGTAGATGCGGCTACGAGGCGCATTAGATTGGTATACATGGTGTCGATATCCATGGAGAGATGAGATAGAGATTCGTCGTCGGGTGCGGCTAGTAGTGATTCAGAGAATGTGGAGTAGGCTGTAGATACTTCAGTGTACTGATCTTGATGGGTAGAGACCGCTGAGTCCAGAGCTAGCAAATTGCGCAGCTTCTTGGACAGAGAGCGAGCATCTCTGTGTGCCTTGGAGACTGATGATAGGATTCTGATTTCGTCCAGTAGGGAGTCGTGGAGTTCAATATGCTTTTCTCTTTCTTCATGAGGAGTGAAGGCATCTGGATCTGATGCGCAGGAGTCAATGGATAGTTGGATTTCGTCGTGTTTGTCCACGCAATCTTTTATGTCTTGGTGGAGTGCTGAAATTATGTCAGCTGATATCGAGGAAGGGTCTTTCGTGAGTAGTAGTTGCAGCTTCTTGGACAGCCGAGTGGCGACGCCTCTCTTTTGTCCCCTTTGTGCCTTGAGACGTTTGAGCTCTAATACTTCAGAGTCTTGAAGGGAATTTGCCGTGTGCGTGTACGTCAGATCCGTGGATGCAGACGAAGTAGATTGCGAGTCTTCAGACATGATCAGGTAAGAGGTCGACACTGTGAGTAGTGAACTTGGAGGGTACGTAGTCGTCACTTGGAAAAGTGAAGACTGACTGAAGACTGGTAAATGGTCGTCAACCGGAATTAACACCCGGCCGGAGAGAAATGGCGGCAAATGCGCAGAGTTGAGAAATTGGAGTAGAACTACGGCAGAACTTCGGCTTCGTCACTGGAAAGTCTCGGAGGCTCGAAGGACCATGAGCGGGTATGGGTAGATTACGTCTGCGCCGTGCTGATAATAGATTTAGTAGAGCTATTAGTTTAATTATAAGTTGCGGCATATATAGAACATAACTGGGCGTGACATGTGATGGGTTAGATAACTAGCATGAATATGATTATTACGTATGAGATGATCATATGGTAAAGTATGGTATTGAATAGAATAGAGAGTTCGAAATCGATATGTATTCAAAGTTCTTGCTTGAGTCTTGAGTCTTCGGAACAATGTCCAGAAGTCCTGGACACACAGCAGCAGTACACTTATGCTCACAGCAGCAGTACACTTATGCTCACAGCAACAGTACACTTATGCTCACAGCAGCAGTACACTGATGCTCACAGCAGCAGTACACTTGTACTCACAGCAGCAGTACACTTGTGCTCACAGCAGCAGTACACTTGTGCTCACAGCAGCAGTACACTTGTGCTCACAGCAACAGTACACTTATGCTCAGAACAGCAGTACACTTATGCTCACAGCAGCAGTACACTTATGCTCAGAGCAGCAGTACACTTATGCTCACAGCAGCAGTACACTTATGCTCAGAGCAGCAGTACACTTATGCTCACAGCAGCAGTACACTTATGCTCACAGCAGCAGTACACTTATGCTCACAGCAACAGTACACTTATGCTCAGAACAGCAGTACTCTTATGCTCACAGCAGCAGTACACTTATGCTCACAGCAGCAGTACACTTATGCTCACAGCAGCAGTACACTTATGCTCACAGCAGCAGTACACTTATGCTCAGAGCAGCAGTACACTTATGCTCAGAGCAGCAGTACACTTATGCTCAGAGCAGCAGTACACTTATGCTCAGAGCAGCAGTACACTTATGCTCAGAGCAGCAGTACACTTATGCTCAGAGCAGCAGTACACTTATGCTCAGAGCAGCAGTACACTTATGCTCAGAGCAGCAGTACACTTATGCTCAGAGCAGCAGTACACTTATGCTCACAGCAGCAGTACACTTATGCTCACAGCAGCAGTACACTTATGCTCACAGCAGCAGTACACTTATGCTCAGCAGCAGACACTTATGCTCACAGCAAGCAGTACACTTATGCTAGCAGTACTCTTATGCTCACAGTACACTTATGCTCACAGCAGCAGTACACTTGCTCACACAGCAGTACACTGGTGCTCACAGCAGCAGTACACTGGTGCTCACAGCAGCAGTACACTGGTGCTCACAGCAGCAGTACACTTGTGCTCACAGCAGCAGTACACTTGTGCTCACAGCAGCAGTACACTTGTGCTCACAGCAGCAGTACACTTGTGCTCACAGCAGCAGTACACTTGTGCTCACAGCAGCAGTACACTTGTGCTCAGAGCAGCAGTACACTTGTGCTCAGAGCAGCAGTACACTTGTGCTCAGAGCAGCAGTACACTTGTGCTCAGAGCAGCAGTACACTTGTGCTCAGAGCAGCAGTACACTTGTGCTCAGAGCAGCAGTACACTTGTGCTCAGAGCAGCAGTACACTTGTGCTCAGAGCAGCAGTACACTTGTGCTCAGAGCAGCAGTACACTTGTGCTCAGAGCAGCAGTACACTTGCTGCTCAGAGCAGCAGTACACTTGCTGCTCACAGCAGCAGTACACTTGCTGCTCACAGCAGCAGTACACTGCTCACAGCAACAGTACACTTATGCTCACAGCAGCAGTACACTGCTGTGCTCACAGCAGCAGTACACTTGTGCTCACAGCAGCAGTACACTTGTGCTCACAGCAGCAGTACACTTGTGCTCACAGCAGCAGTACACTTATGCTCAGAGCAGCAGTACACTTATGCTCAGAGCAGCAGTACACTTATGCTCAGAGCAGCAGTACACTTATGCTCAGAGCAGCAGTACACTTATGCTCAGAGCAGCAGTACACTTATGCTCACAGCAGCAGTACACTTATGCTCACAGCAGCAGTACACTTATGCTCACAGCAACAGTACACTTATGCTCAGAACAGCAGTACTCTTATGCTCAGAGCAGCAGTACACTTATGCTCACAGCAGCAGTACACTTATGCTCACAGCAGCAGTACACTTATGCTCACAGCAGCAGTACACTTATGCTCAGAGCAGCAGTACACTTATGCTCAGAGCAGCAGTACACTTATGCTCACAGCAGCAGTACACTTATGCTCAGAGCAGCAGTACACTTGTGCTCAGAGCAGCAGTACACTTGTGCTCAGAGCAGCAGTACACTTGTGCTCAGAGCAGCAGTACACTTGTGCTCAGAGCAGCAGTACACTTGTGCTCAGAGCAGCAGTACACTTGTGCTCAGAGCAGCAGTACACTTGTGCTCACAGCAGTACACTTGTGCTCACAGCAGCAGTACACTTGTGCTCACAGCAGCAGTACACTTGTGCTCACAGCAGCAGTACATGCTGTACACTTATGCTCACAGCAGCAGTACACATGCTCACAGCAGCAGTACCTTGTTGCTACAGTACACTTGTGCTCAGAACAGCAGTACACTTGTGCTCACAGCAGCAGTACACTTGTGCTCACAGCAACAGTACACTTATGCTCAGAACAGCAGTACACTTATGCTCACAGCAGCAGTACACTTATGCTCAGAGCAGCAGTACACTTATGCTCACAGCAGCAGTACACTTATGCTCAGAGCAGCAGTACACTTATGCTCACAGCAGCAGTACACTTATGCTCACAGCAGCAGTACACTTATGCTCACAGCAACAGTACACTTATGCTCAGAACAGCAGTACTCTTATGCTCAGAGCAGCAGTACACTTATGCTCACAGCAGCAGTACACTTATGCTCACAGCAGCAGTACACTTATGCTCAGAGCAGCAGTACACTTATGCTCATGCTCAGAGCAGCAGTACACTTATGCTCAGAGCAGCAGTACACTTATGCTCAGAGCAGCAGTACACTTATGCTCAGAGCAGCAGTACACTTATGCTCAGAGCAGCAGTACACTTATGCTCAGAGCAGCAGTACACTTATGCTCAGAGCAGCAGTACACTTATGCTCAGAGCAGCAGTACACTTATGCTCAGAGCAGCAGTACACTTATGCTCAGAGCAGCAGTACACTTATGCTCACAGCAGCAGTACACTTATGCTCACAGCAGCAGTACACTTATGCTCAGAGCAGCAGTACACTTATGCTCACAGCAGCAGTACAATTGAGGTTAACACCCCATTGTTAACCGGGGTTAACAGAGGCACCGAAATAAGGCGGGAAAGAAAAGGGGCGGAGCATGGGACGAATAATAACTAGGGGGATGGGTAGGCTAAAACACGCTAGGTTGTGGGAGGGTGGGCGGAGTTGAGAGGCGAGACCACGTTGCTGTAAGCGGCACGCGAGCACACCAAGACGCGCACCAGTATCATAAAGCCAGACTGAGCCAGATACGGGAACAAGCAGTTTAGTAGCCGGAAAGAACAGCGGGTGTAAGCAGCAGGCTCGAGTCTCGTCTAGAAGCATGGCATCACCTGGGAAAGCGAGTAGTACTCCTGGCAGGTTTCCAGTTGTGTCAGCAATCCAATTAGATGACGGGACATTGGCTAAAATTATTGAAGGGATGACGGTCAGAGTCCAGGGAGCAATGGGCCAGGCAGACCAAGCTGGTGAGGCGAACTGGGGAACGGGGAAAGGGGGAGGGATGGTTAGTTAGGTGGGTTCCCTCTAGCCAGCCCTTCTCCAGCCACAGCGGCTGTGATATCACAGGGAGCAGAGAGGGAGCCTAGCAGGATGGGGTAGGTAATAGAGTAGTGGTTAAAGAGGCCGTATGGGGAGGCTAGGGTAGTTAATTAGTTGGAAAAAGGGGGGTTCTAACTAGGATAAGGCATAGTATTCGAGGGGAGGCGGGATCTTATGTCAAGTAAAACAAAATTGGGTATAAGAGCAAGCAACAGTGTGAGTTAACAAGGCTCTGGGTTCATCGAATCGGTAGGATGACATGGCGGGTAGCATAGCCTAGCAGCAGGGGGCTATGGTTACAAGAGCAAAGGCATGCAGCTGTGCGTGAGAGTGAAATGCTAGGCGAGGGCAAGTGCGCTAAGCTGGTCACGATAGCACGGTGCCGGTCTTAAAGCGAGAGCACACAAAAAGGGCACGACAGTATGGTGCCGTTGCCAAATGGCAAGAGCATGGAAGTCAGCACGAGGGCAAGGTGCTTGATTGTAACGCAAGAGCATGTAACAGGGCATGACAGCAAAGTGTCACAGCGGAAAATAAGAGCAAGGTAATGGGCACGATGGCAAGGTGCCTGTCTTAAAGCATGAACATGTAAAGGGCACGACAGCAAGGTGCCGTAGCAAGATAGAGCATGAAACTGAGCACGATGGCAAGGTGCCTGTCTTAAAGCATGAACATGTAAAGGGCACGACAGCAAGGTGCCGTAGCAAGATAGAGCATGAAACTGAGCACGATGGCAAGGTGCTCTGCCCCTAAGCAAGAGCGCGTAGCAGGGCACGACAGCAAGGTGCCGTAGCAAAAGCAAGAGCATGTAATCGAGCATGATGGCATGGTGCTGTGTCTAAAAGGGAGAACACATAGCAGGGTACGACAGCAAGGTACCATAGCTCGAAGCAAGAGCATGAAGCTGAGCACGATGGCAAGGTATTTGTCGCAAATATAGGAGCAAGAAAAGGTGTCATTACACAATGCGGGCAGGCGGGAACGGGATAATACAGAGAGTTGTCTACTAGGGTAGAATTGAGGTAGTTAGGTGGCTGGGATTATTAAAAGGGGGCCAAAACAATCTGAACAGAATATTGCGGCACAGAACCTACCTTGGGGCAATCTACTTGTCCTGCCTTCTTAAATTGAGCTCTCAACGCTCTCTTGTCTATGCCACTTTTCAATTCTTCTTTTGCAGTTGTATCTTTGTCTGCCACGCCCTCCACATGATCTTCTGAACCTTCTGTAGTCACGGAAGACCTGGGGCCTGAAGATTTGTTTTTGTTGTTGTTGTTGTTTTTTTTATTAGTGGAAAAAGGTAATTCAGAGGATGTGGTGTCATGAGGTGTGTTTATTACGTGTTGGGTAGGTAATATGGCAAGGCCCCCAAGCAGCAGGGATTTAGCTGGGTGCGGCATCAGAGAAATGGAAACTGATGCTGCGGTGGCAGCGCCACGCAACAGAGAAGCAGGGGTTGGCTCCAGACCTAGCTTGGAGTTGGCAGGTGCTAGCAGCAGAGCTCCAGCAAGGAGCCAAACAGTTTGCATTGGTGCAGGTCTCCCGTCAATTACGCGGAAGCTGGTGGAAAAGATACAAGCAAATGAATACGTGGAGTTTGCAGATCTAATGCCAGCTGGCGGCAGAAGCAGAGCGCCCACCCCGCAGGGTGACGGCCAGATTATGGTGATCCAAGCCGCCGATTTGATGACTACAAGGAAAGTCATACCTGATTTAGCGACGTGGCTTCAATGCTTTGCTGATGTGACTGTGCTGGGACCTCATCAGCCCGACAAGCTGGCAGATCTGATGGGCTATCAGTCGTTGATCGCAAGGGCCAGCAAGAAATTTAAGTGGCCTTCGTGGTTGGTATACGACCAGAATTTTAGGCAAGAAGCAGCTGGAAATACGTCACTGCAGTGGGCGAAAGCTGAGCCCAGCTTGTACGCCCAATGGTTTACTGGCCAAGAATTATCCAAGGAGAATTGGTGCAGCAGGTGCCATGGCGTGGATCATCAGTCGGCTGACTGTCCGTACGGGAGCAGAAAACGCACTTGGAGCGGTGGCCCAGGTGCAGCGAGTGTCTCACAGCCAAGGGCAGCAGCAACAGGAGGGCGTGACCAACAACTCTGCATCAAGTTTAATAAATACGGTGGAGATTGCAAGTTTGGAAAAGAATGCAAGTTTTTGCACGCTTGCTCAAGTTGCAAGGGACCACACCCAGCGTCAAAATGCAGGGCTGGTGGCAAGGCGGCGCTGGGCAGGATGGACGAAGCTTAACTCTACCGGGCACAAGGACCCACAGCTGTTTGATAGTCATATATTGTATTGTTCATGCTGTTATTCTTATTCAATGTTGCTGAATGCCAATTGCGCTGGATCTGACAATGGGCTATGGTCGGGCATCGGGTAAACTGGGCAGAGCTGGCTGTTGGGTAGTTAGGGTGTAATTGGTACGAATGGGGGGAAGGATAATGCCATTAGGGCGGGGTGTGTGAGGGGGATCTGCACATGGGTCACAGTGAATGTGCCATGTCAAATGCGAGGGCATAGCAGCGGGCTGTGGTTCACAATGGGGCTGTGTCATGCATGTAATGCAGGTGCAAGTGAAGGGTCGTACATGGTCCAAGGCGAGCAGATGCAGGCGTTGGCAAGGTGCAGTGGGCCAGATGGGCAAGCACTGTCGGGTCGCCTGGCAAGTATTGTCTCCCCAATGAGAGAGACTGTCTGGGCGCGGGAGCTGGCTGGTCATCCTGACAAGGCGCTGGTGGAGGAGTTACTGCGAGGCATAAAGTCCGGCTTCAGAGTGGGCTATGACAAGTCACGGGCCCCGCTGAAGGCTCATCACAGAAACATGCAATCAGCTACGGAGCACAGGGAAGTGGTCACAAAGTACTTGACTGCAGAGATCGAAGCAGGTAGAGTGGTATTGGCAGGCACCACGTCTCAAGCTGAAGCACTGGACGTCCACTGCAGCGTGTTTGGGGTTATCCCAAAAAAGAGCAAGCCGGGTAAATTCAGGCTGATCCTAAACTTGTCAGCCTCGGAGGGCGCAAGTGTCAATGATGGAATCAGCAAAGAGCTGGCCACATTGTCGTACGTGTCGCTGGACCAGGTGGCGGACACTGCTGCGAGGCTGGGACGAGGTTCGCTCCTAGCAAAAATGGACATCAAGCAGGCATACAGGCAAGTATCGGTCCATCCGCAGGACAGGCGGCTGCTGGGTATGCTGTGGGAGGATAAAGTGTATGTGGACACGACACTCCCATTTGGCCTCAGGTCGGCACCGCTGGTGTTCACAGCAGTGGCGGACGCTGCGCAGTGGGTGATGAAGAAGCAGGGCATATCCCAGGTGTTCCACTATGTGGACGACTTCATCACGCTGGGGGCAAGTGCAACAGAATGCTCGAGAAATAACACCATTATGCATGAGGTGTGCAGCATGCTGGGCCTGCCAGCAGAGCCCGAGAAGGACGAGGGCCCGGCTACGAGCCTGACATTCTTAGGCATTGTGATAGACACGGTGGCTATGGAGCTGAGGCTACCGCAAGAGAAGCTGTCACGCATGCTGGCAGAGCTGGCAGGTTGGAGAGGCAGGAAAGCATGCAAGAAGCGAGATCTGCTGTCCCTAATTGGGGTACTGTCACACGCTTGCAAAGTGGTCAGAGCCGGCAGGACATTTACAAGGAGGCTGATCGATTTATCTATGTCAGTAAAGAAGCCAGAGCATTTCATCTGACTCAGCAGAGAGGCGCGGTCAGACATTGAATGGTGGTGGCAGTTTAGCGCAGACTGGAATGGCATTGGACTGTTGAGCAGTTCTCTCGGCCTCCGGCCAACGGTGACACTTGTATCAGATGCTTCAGGCTCCTGGGGTTGCGGAGCATACTGGGGCTCGCAATGGTTTCAGCTGCCGTGGGTAAAGCAAGCTGAGCAGTGGCACATTACGGCAAAGGAGTTGGTGCCAATCGTGGTAGCTGCTGCTGTATGGGGCCCGGCATGGCGGGGTCAAATGGTGCTGGCTCGCTGTGACAACGCCGCCGTAGTGGCAATCATCAACAAAGGGCTGTCAAGAGATAAAGAAGCCATGCATTTGGCCCGATGCCTGGCCTTTATTCTGGCGGAGCACGAGATAAGACTGACCGCATCTCACATAAAAGGAGCAGATAACACTATGGCAGATGCTTTGTCCAGGAACGACCTGGTGAAATTCCGTGGTCTATGTTCACAGGCAGCGGCAGAGCCATCTGTTATTCCGGACACGCTCCTGGACCTGCTGCTGGTCAAGAGACCAGACTGGACATGCACCAATTGGACCGAGCTGTGGAAGAATTTCGTAAAAGGAGCGTAGCAACTTCCACAGAGAGGGTCTATGGCTCGGCACAGGAACGTTATAAGAAGTATTGCCGGGCAGCAGGTCGCCAGCCATTGCCGACGTCAGAACGAACACTTTGCCGGTTTGTAGCACTGCTGGCCACAGAAGGCGTGAGCTTCACATCAATAAAGTGTTACTTAGCAGCTGTCAGGCATTGGCACATCGCGGAGGGTTGGGGCGACCCTCACATCGGCAGTATGCCCAAGCTGGAACAAGTTACAAAGGGCATCAAGTCGATACAGGCTAGAGCATTGCCTTCTGTGGGCAAACCGAGGCTGCCCATATCACCGATGCTGCTGAGAAAAATGAGGCGAGTATGGCGGGATGATGCTGATAGCGATGACAAGGACATGCTATGGGCGGCCTGCACCTTATGCTTCTTCGGGTTCTTCAGGTCGGGAGAAATTGTAATTCCCACACTAGGAGCATTCGATCAGGGCACTCATCTCACATTTGACGATGTAACAGTCGACAACCTTCAAAATCCTCGCTTATTGAGGGTGAGATTGAAGGAGTCAAAGACAGACCCATTCAGGAAAGGCATCGACATATTCGTTGGCAGGACGGAGGATGACTTGTGTCCAGTAGCAGCGGTACTGAAGTACATGGTAAAGAGGAAGAAGGGGCCTGGGCCATTCTTCAGGTTCTGCACTGGGCAACCCTTAACGAGGCCACGCCTGGTGATAGAAGTCAAGCGGGCACTGACGAGAGCCGGAGTGAACAGTGATCGCTACTCAGGCCACAGCTTCAGAAGCGGAGCGGCCACAGCTGCAGCAGAACGGGGTGTGGAGGATGCCACCATTAAGATGCTGGGCCGATGGAAAAGCTCGGCCTATCAGCTATACATCCGCACACCGAGGGAGCAGCTAGCAGCAATATCAAAGAAGCTGTCTGGGGAATGTGAGAAACGAGCGGCTGTGGCCTCCAGTTAGGAGGCAAGGCAGAACTAGGGCAGACTCAACTGATATCAGTTTGTCATTTAGGGCTGGCTGGCACGGGTATTGCTTGCAATCATGTATTCTCTATATATTGTCATCATGGTTATATTGTGCTGTGGGAACCATCAGGCGGGCAAACAGCAAGGGCTGGCAGCAGGGGCAGAGGTAGAGTTGGGCGATATTGGATAATCACAGGCGATACGATACTTACCTGCATTATCGCGATAAAGCGATATATCACGATATTTCATAAATAATATTTAACAAAGTAAATTTTATCCAAGCTGAGCTTGCCGTGTTCATCAGCTTCCAGTCCAAAGTTAGTCCTCCGGGGTAAGACTGTGTTGCTTCCTTAAGCCAGAATTTGAACTCGCAGCCATTGCTAGCTACTTTAAAAACTTTGCTAGTACCGCGTTACGGCCATGTTTACAAACAACGAAACGGCTGTTCCTTTTAATCTGTCATGCGCGTAAAGTTCCCGCATTAATTTAACGACCCGTACCAACGGTTTTCTGAGAAAACGATAATACCGTGCAAATGCAATTGAAATATCGCTTCGCGATATCGGGTTTTTATCGCGGTGCAACGATAATACCGGTATATCGCCCAGCTCTAGGCAGAGGACCAGAATGTGGTTGGTTTGGAGGGTGGAGGGTTTATTAGCGCAAGCATAGGCGCTAATAAGTGTTAATTGGCTGGACAGGGCCAATGTAACTCCAAAACCAAACCCCTCGGCAGCGAGCCACGCCCCCCCTCTTGGAACTTTCGGGCACAACCAATGTTTGGATGCCAGGTTGCAAGTAACCAGAAACTGTGCTGGGAGGCGGCAGGTCACACATAGGTGCACTATGTTAAAGTACACTTATGCTCACAGCAGCAGTACACTTATGCTCAGAGCAGCAGTACACTTATGCTCACAGCAGCAGTACACTTATGCTCACAGCAACAGTACACTTATGCTCACAGCAGCAGTACACTTATGCTCACAGCAGCAGTACACTTATGCTCAGAGCAGCAGTACACTTGTACTCACAGCAGCAGTACACTTGTGCTCACAGCAGCAGTACACTTGTGCTCACAGCAGCAGTACACTTATGCTCAGAGCAGCAGTACACTTATGCTCAGAGCAGCAGTACACTTATGCTCAGAGCAGCAGTACACTTATGCTCACAGCAGCAGTACACTTATGCTCACAGCAACAGTACACTTATGCTCAGAGCAGCAGTACACTTATGCTCACAGCAGCAGTACACTTATGCTCACAGCAGCAGTACACTTATGCTCGCAATATTCTATCTATGTATGATGTTATTAGTTAGGAGCATAAAATAGAAACTTTGTTTGAACATTTCAACTCGAGTCTTCTTCAGCAATGCAACACAAAAAATAAATTCTATTTTTGCTACGCGAGTTATAATAGTCATACTGTCTGTCATGTTTGGATAACTGAAGTCCTACTGTACTTAATTTCTTAGGTTTAGAAAAAATAATAGCAAACTAATTTAATTATTGTCTATTCTAATGTTTGTTTATATTTTGCAGCTTTTTTTGAAAGCAGAAGTGAATTTATCAGCTCTAGCAGATCTAGTGGTGCTTCAAGGGTCAACTATCGGCAGTGTAGTGAAGGCAAGTGTTATCTATTTGTAGGAAATATGACCAATTAGTGTGTACCGGACCACATGTAGACCATACCCAGTGTGTACCAGACCACATATAGACCCATAACCCAGTGTGTACCAGACCACATGTAGACCATAACCCAGTGTGTACCAGACCACATGTAGACCCATAACCCAGTGTGTACCAGACCACATGTAGACCCATAACCCAGTGTGTACCAGACCACATGTAGACCATAACCCAGTGTGTACCAGACCACATATAGACCCATAACCCAGTGTGTACCAGACCACATGTAGACCATAACCCAGTGTGTACCAGACCACATGTAGACCCATAACCCAGTGTGTACCAGACCACATGTAGACCATAGCCCAGTGTGTACCAGACCACATATAGACCCATAACCCAGTGTGTACCAGACCACATGTAGACCATAACCCAGTGTGTACCAGACCACATGTAGACCCATAACCCAGTGTGTACCAGACCACATGTAGACCATAACCCAGTGTGTACCAGACCACATGTAGACCCATACCCATGTGTACCGACCAAGGTAGACCAGAACCCAGTGTGTTACCGGCCACATGTAGACCCATAACCCATGGGTACCAGACCACTCTAGACCAGAACCCAGTGTGTACCAGACCACATGTAGACCCCTAACCCAGTGTGTAACCAGACCACATGTAGACCATAACCCAGTGTGTACCAGACCACATGTAGACCCATAACCCAGTGTGTACCAGACCACATGTAGACCCATAACCCAGTGTGTACCAGACCACATGTAGACCCATAACCCAGTGTGTACCAGACCACATGTAGACCATAGCCCAGTGTGTACCAGACCACATATAGACCCATAACCCAGTGTGTACCAGACCACATGTAGACCATAACCCAGTGTGTACCAGACCACATGTAGACCCATAACCCAGTGTGTACCAGACCACATGTAGACCATAGCCCAGTGTGTACCAGACCACATATAGACCCATAACCCAGTGTGTACCAGACCACATGTAGACCCATAACCCAGTGTGTACCGGACCACATATAGACCCATAACCCAGTGTGTACCAGACCACATGTAGACCCATAACCCAGTGTGTACCGGACCACATGTAGACCCATAACCCAGTGTGTACCGGACCACATATAGACCCATAACCCAGTGTGTACCAGACCACATGTAGACCCATAACCCAGTGTGTACCAGACCACATGTAGACCCATAACCCAGTGTGTACCGGACCACGTGTAGACTGTAACCCAATGTGTACCGGACCACATAACCTAGTAAGTTCCTTACCTTACAGCTTGTGAAACAGTGGGTGGGTGTGGTTGGACAATGAGTCTATTGTTTCGTTTTTATCAAGTTAATACATATTGTATGAAATCAATCTACTCAAAATATGTTTGTGTTCGAGAAACACTGATCATGTATTATTATGAGTTGTTGTAGATTATAGACGATGTGACCTCTGAACCAGAGATAAGTGTTGAGCAATGTAAGGACATTCAGGAAGAATTGCTGAGTCAGCATCCTGTGACTACTGGAGCTGTTACTAAGGACACCGGTGTTAATGTTGGTAGTGATGACAAAGTTCGAGGCGTGTCACAGGTGGACAAAGATGACCTCTGTGATGAAGATGATGAAGTCTATGGAGTAACCACTATAGTTTCCTTGGACCAGGTGGGTGTGATGGGTGTGGTTACTAGAGTCACAGGGTGGGTGTGGCTGTGTGTTACTAGAGTCACATGTTCTCTCTAGAAGGCTATATTTTTTGGTTTTTTGTTAGCAAGTGATTCATTTCCTCCATGTCCAGTTTTGTTCTTAGCACTTTTTTGTTGTTGTTGTAATTTTAATTAATTACAATGCTCATAACTGTGTCTATTAATCAGGATAGGTATGAATTGGTGAGAAGCTTCTGCATTATTAGTTATAATGCTGTTAGAGACATGGTCTCAGTTGATGTGTCATGTAATTGTTGTTGATGTAGAGAGAGTGTTGCCAAGGAGTCAAGGCACATCTGCTGTCTCACTGTGGTGGAGATGATTTAGAAAGATTTGCTGACATATGGCAAGATGCTAAGACAGTTTGTCTGTTGCTCAAAGAGCGTTTCCTGAATATCCCCGCAAATATTGTGCCTCCTCTCCTTCATAGCTTAATGTAATCTCAGGAAAATTAAAGCCACCAAACACTTATTGACTATATGTTGTTTAGGAAGGAGTGGGAGGAGTTTGGAGGCGGAGAAGCCTGTAGCTATATAGTTACAGTGGCACGTTCACATATGATCTCTGTTCCAGTGACTGGGAGGAAGAGAAACAAATCTCCCAATTCTTGGAACAAAGAGGACCTTGTCTTGGATTTTCATGAGGATATCTTCTTCCTTGAGGTTTGTTTTGAGTGCAAATTATGGTTATGAAAAGTGCACTTAGCTTTTCTGTAGTGGGCCGGACTATCAAGTACTCATAATTAGAGCTGGGGCGAATATCTGGTAATCCAGATAGATAGTGGTAGGTATTCCAATATGTTCTCATTAGCCAGATGTCCTGAGTTGGCAACTCTTGCATGTAACATTGGTAGTATGTCTTATGTTCTACACTGGGGGTTTCCCACAATCCTTGCAGATGTTTTAGCAGCTGCTTTGACCTGTTGGGTTGCTTTTCAAAGAAAGGTAGGTGTAAAAAGCACAGATAAGGAGTAGTTCCGTCTGAAGTCTTTAAAAAGCTAGGCTAAGGAAGTTTTATGTAAACTCTGTACAGGCTGACTGTAAATAGTAGATTAACTGAGGATAATAACTGGATAGTCTGGCCAGGATATCTGGATAGTCTGGCCAGGATATCCGGTTAGTCTGGCCAGGATATCCGGATAGTCTACTCAGGAAATAAGGTTAACCATAAAATTTGAATAACAACAATACACACGAGGTTAACAATACACACGAGGTTATTACACATCTGATAGAAGTGCTATATTGGAAAGCTTGTAACAATATGGACACGTTTTAAGCAAGTATTGATATTTGGTGTTTGTTGTTAGGAGGCGGAGTTTTCCTTCAGCTATCCCGTGAGTGAAGAAAGTGACCAAGTATTTGGTGGGCAGTGGAGTATGGATGATAGTGCATTCAAACCGTTCAGAACTGTCCTTGTCCTGACACCTCCTCAATTACTTACAGCTATTGCAGCTTTGGAACAAACTTTGATTAGCAATTAACTTTGTTGTTGTTTTTATCAGATTATCAAGTACTGTTGGTAAAATGATCTATCAGTTTACCAGTGGAGTTTGTGGTAAGGTACATTATTGATCGATAGTTGTTGTTTTTCTGGATGTATTGGGTTGCTCCACTGACAATGTGCCTTGAGCCAACTAAACGGTATGTAAAAAAGAAAAGAGACTTGAGCATGGTGATGGCTGGCTAGAGGGCATACTACTCCTTGAGAGTTGTACAAGTTACAAATCCTGTTACCCAGCAGAGTTGATATTTCAAGTACACGGTCATATGAAATGCTCAATCCAAGTTCAAACATGTAGTCCACTAACTCAGGCTTGCGAGTTTTAGAGTGGATGAGTGTTCCCAGAAAGATTGGTAGTGGTGTTTCTCTTTCTTGGCTATGTTTTGGCATACTTAAACTTGAGGCTTCACGACGGCGAATTGAGCAATGGTACATCAATAGCTGTGTAATCGTCAAAACAGACTGTGGTATACCTGATAAGTTGGACTGATCTTGAATGTTGGGCCCATTTAGCACCATAGAAACCAATGTTAGAGAGATGATGGCACTGATTTTTCCTGGCACTTAGTATCAAACGATCCATAAATTTGTTTTTTTAACTGCAGCATATCTCTTCTAACAATCTTTGCAGCCCTTGCAAGAATAACAGAGTCGTTATCAGCATTATACTCGCATGCCTTGCTTAGTGCCGAGCCAATATGCTCATTCCCAATAAGAACCAAGTTTCTTCCTTGCTTGTGACATTCCATGTCTGGAGGAAAAAAACTTAAAAATTCTGTCCTTGAGCTTCGTTGAATTACACGACCTGCAGTGTCAGTTCCGAGTTGCTTCAGTCTAGTGGTGTAGACAGTAACCAAATCAGTGAGCTTAAAGATTGGTGCCAATTCAGTGTCTTTGCGACAGTCTTCAATGTATGACACCAATTCAGCAAATGCTACACCATGGTTTATTGCATCAGCATTGGTATCTTGTGATGCAGTCTCTCTGGCTCAATTATATAAGGAAACAAGACAAGGTAAATGATATAGAGCATCTTGTGCAATTAAATATCCGGCACTTAATTTGGCAAGCAGTTGCTTGTCTTGCAATTTCACCGCACACTGCCTAACTCTAATATCCATGTCAAACGTGGATGCCTTGCACAGTGCCTTAACTGAGGTAGCTGGCTTGGCACAAAAGAAACATGTACTGTCACTGACTGAGCTTGCCTTTCCTGTGCTCAGCCGGGTCAATTTCTTTGATTTCTCTGTTTCTGTCTGATTAGCTGGTCTTTTCTTTCTCAGAACGAAGTAATTGGGTTTTATTGTATTCCAGCCTGCAGGAATCGTGCCACTTCGCTTTTTGCCTGCACGTTGTGAGTTGTGATGACTAAGAACGTCATTACTGAAGAGACGATATCAGAAAGTTGTGACTAATCAGGGTTAATGAGAACTGTCCTCACAGAATCTACTGTCTTGTCTTCCAGCATCAACACAATCCCTGTCACTCCTGGACAAGTAGGTAGCTAGAGCTAAGCGAGTGAAATTACCTCATCTCAAAATAGGTGTTTTTACCACATCAGCTGTGGACAACATTGGCCATGATCCCCACTCAACCAGTGCACAAGGCTCTCTTCATGGAACTGGAATTTCCATATTCCAACATCCGACTGTCTCGGGACTCCTCAACCTGCTTTGATTCCAATTAGCAATTCTGATGGCCTCAACAAGAAGTTGGCATGTTTACCAGAGGCCTACACTATTGTCCCTCCAGCTGCGCTTGTCAAGCATGATCCAATTCCCAAGTATTAGTGACTCCCAACTTTTCACACAAGCAGTTTCGGAAGAACACAGGTAAATTTAGCACATATAGCTACAAGTATTAGTTGTAAATACTTTTTACTATTTTTTTATTTATATTTTAGGTGGCTTGAACATTTACAGCAAATGACTGGCAGTGGTGAAACTCTACAAGAGAATGAAATGATTTCCTGGGCTGCATACCATGCTGACTCCCTAGTTCGACACCAAGTTGTGAGCTGTCTATCATATCGCTACTACCACTATTTCGTGGTAGCAATGATTCGCCATGCAATGGATGTTGTTAAAGCAGCCATTGGTGTTGTCAATCCTGGTCAAGTACCTATCTTAGCCTGTGATCAGCCTTTGTATGCAATTGCAAAACAAATACAATGGAGCTGGCCTTCTATTTATGGAGAGGGTCATTATAATCATGATGTTTGGTGGATTACATTTTGAGATGGGAGCTCTAAGGCTTCTTGGGAATCTCTTGGAAGACAGTGGCTGGACTGGGGCACTTACCCAAGCTGGTATTGCATCAAGTGAAAAAGCGGAATCATTTCTCAAAGCTTCACATGTAACACGCACACTCCGAGCTCATCAAGTACTTGCTTTTGAATAAGGCTTACAATGAGTCAGTAATAGAAGATGAAATCGAAGATAGAACATTTGAAAAGTGGTGTGGTGAAAAAGCTCAAAAATGCCCCCAGTTCCAGTTCTGGTCCATCATATTACAGTTGGAAATCTATGTACTGATCGAAGATAGAACATTTGAAAAGTGGTGTGGTGAAAAAGCTCAAAAATGCCCCCAGTTCCAGTTCTGGTCCATCATATTACAGTTGGAAATCTATGTACTGATCTTTGTAAGATCAATACGTGAGGGAAATCTTGAACTCTATGTTCAAGCTCTTGCGAAGATCATCCCGTGGTATTTTGCCTTGGACCACACTCACTATGCCAGGTGGACTCCAGTTCACTTGCACGACATGATTTCACTGAAACAGAGCCATCCTAGCATCTATGCAGAATTTGCCAAGGGGAATTTTGTAGTCAAGAAGTCGAAACGCTCATTTTCAGCCATTTCTATAGATCAAGCTCATGAGCAAAATAATGCCATTGTGAAAGGTGATGGTGGAGCTATTGGGCTCACAGAAAACTCTACAGCTCTGCATCGATGGATGGTCTCAGGCCCTGAAATGGCACGTTTGATTGGAGAATTTCAGACATCTGATGAAAAGAAGAAACAGCACAGAAACCTGTGAAAACAAAACAGAGTTGTTTTCATTTCTGTCATCACAAGTTACAAGAATTGATAGTGGCAAAGCTATCATTGCCACATGCCTAACTGAAGTTCTCTGCAACAATCATCGGGATGTTTCAGGTTTGGCACCATGTACACACGAAGAAGCCGACACACGTATACTACTCCATCTGGAAGATGCTGTGAAACAGCAATACAACAAAGCGTTGAT